>JAEEGL011646109.1_pt1 | contig 16163 bp, 12 predicted proteins | sample 9134231 | NCBI WGS metagenome assembly JAEEGL01 (sample SAMN16246548, study PRJNA631951) | gut metagenome | biome: gut microbiome; feature: rumen; material: fiber-attached | host: Bos | place: Iran: Karaj | collected 2018-10
CCAATGCGGCAGCAGAATCGTTCAACTCAAAGATCAAGGCCTTCCGTGCTCAACTCAGGGGCGTGTCAGATCTGCCATTCTTCATGTTCAGACTATGCAGGCTCTTCGGATAGCCCCCCCACGGAAGTTTGCAGGTGAGCCGTAAATCCGCAGTATTTGACTTACTACCTTCTGGCTCCTTATGCCCAGCACGAATTGACCAGTGCCGCAAATGGAGCAACGGTTGCGCATGTCAACATGCCAAAAATTAGAGGCTTAAAGATTAATCTGCCAGATATTCAGGAACAGAATAGGATTGCAGGAATTCTATCGGCTTATGATGACCTCATCGCCACCAACCAGAAGCTTATAGCCCTACTGGAAGAAGCAGCGCAACGCATTTACAAGGAATGGTTCATCGACTTTCATTTCCCCGGTTACGAGAATACGCCAATTGAAGACGGTGTGCCCAAGGGGTGGTTCTATCAACCGTTATCAGACGTGTTTGACTACGTAAGAGGAAAATCCTATACTTCGAGTGAACTAAGTGAGGATTCCGGAACTTTGATGGTTAACTTGAAGAACATCAGGGCTTTTGGCGGTTACAAGAGAAATGAGGAGAAGCGGTTTACTGGCGATTACAAAGAGTCACAAACTCTTGCCCCTGGTGATGTTGTAATGGGCGTGACAGATATGACGCAAGAGCGTCGGCTTGTCGGCCATGTTGCAATGATTCCAGATATGAAGGAACCGATGACTTTTTCAATGGATATAATAAAGATTGTCCCTAAAACTGTTACACGGAATTTCTTGTATAGTGCATGCTTCTATGGTGGCTTCAGCAAACAGATCTCTCCTTTGGCAAATGGAGTCAATGTTCTCCACTTAAAGCCTGAGGCAATGATGAATCTTCAGATGCTGGTCCCTACACAAAAGCTAATAGAACAATACGACACGATATTTGAGCCTATCAGGTGCCGTATCGAGACGCTACAGAATCAGTGCATCCTGGCAGAAGAGGCAAGGAACAGGCTTCTTCCCAAACTGATGTCTGGTAACAATAACGATTAAAACTGTTATTTATGAGCTGGGAATATTCAGAAAACACATTGGTTCAGGAGAGTGCGGGAGAACTCCTGCACGATGAACTGGGTTGGGATGTCATTTTTGCCTATAATCAGGAGACTCTGGGCGAGAACGGCACCCTTGGCCGTAAGGCCTATAACGAGGTACTGCTCACACGATACCTCGTAAAAGCCCTGCGACGTCTGAATGATTGGATGTCTGACGCACAGATTGCAGAGGCATTGCAGGCCCTTGATTCCCGGCTCTCCACGGAAACGCTTCTCCAGACTAACGAGAAATTCTACCGGATGATTCGTGACGGCGTAGATGTCAATGTTAAGACCCCGGATGGCCTCACGGAAACCCGAAAGGCCCTGCTCATTGACTTCAATGATGCGTCCAACAACGATTTCCTTGCTGTCAAGGAGATGAAGATCCACGGCCCCCTTCACCGTCGCCGCACCGACATTGTTGGCTTTGTAAATGGAATTCCGCTCCTGTTTGTAGAGTTAAAACGCAACGACGTGGATGTTGAGAACGCCTACAACGACAATTACCGGGATTATCTGGATACCATTCCACAACTCTTCTATTACAACGCATTTGTCATGCTCTCCAATGGTGAAGAAGCCAAGGTTGGAACGCTGGGCAGCTCCTATGAATTCTTCCACGAATGGAAGCGTTTGAAGGAAGAGGATGAAGGCGATGTGGCCCTGGAAACGATGCTCAGGGGTATCTGCAAGAAAGAAAACTTCCTCGATATAGTCGAAAACTTCATACTCTTCGACCATGAGGAAGACTTCACTGCAAAGATTCTTGCCCACAACCATCAGTATCTCGGTGTTAACGAGGCCGTCAGAGCATATAAAGACCGAAAACTGAACGATGGAAAGCTGGGCGTATTCTGGCACACTCAGGGCAGCGGAAAGAGTTTCTCGATGCTCTTCCTTTCCCAGAAGATTCGCCGCAAGTTCGCAGGTTCTCCCACCATTGTCGTGGTCACCGACCGAGAGGAACTTAATAAGCAGATCAGTGACACGTTCGCCAACTGTGGCCTGCTGGGCAAGGTCAAGCCTTCAGAGTATATCGCATCCAGCGGAAGCAACCTGCTTTCCAAGTTGAAGGGTAATCCAAGTTACATCTTCACGCTGATTCACAAGTTCAACGACTTTTCGGCTCCGGCCATCATTCCAGACCACGACATCATCATCATGTCTGACGAGGCCCATCGTACCCAGTACGGAACCCTTGCCGAGAATATGGCCCGTATTCTACCGACGGCATCCAAGATTGGTTTTACGGGAACGCCGCTTTTCTCCAATGATGACATCACCCGCCGCACCTTTGGCGACTATGTATCCATCTACGACTTCAAACGCGCTGTTGATGACGGCGCCACAGTTCCTCTGCTTTACGAGAACCGCGGTGAAAAGATAAAGGAAATCACCAATCCAGCTATTACCAAAGAGATTCTTGATGCCATCGAACGTGCGGACGTTGATCCGGATCAGGAAGAAAAACTGGAGCGTGAATTCGCCCAAGAAATCCATCTGCTTACTGCTGAGAAACGCCTGCGGATTATCGCCAAGGATTTCGTAGAGCACTACACCGACCTCTGGACCACCGGCAAGGCTATGTTCGTTTGCCTCAACAAGGTCACTTGTGTCCGGATGTACAACTATGCCCAGGAATACTGGCAGGAGAAACTCCAGCTGCTGAAGCAGGAACAGAAAACTCTCGGCCAACAGGAAGCCATTGAACTGGGCAAGAAGATAAAGTGGATGGAAGAGACCGAAATGTGCGTGGTCATTAGCCAGGAGCAGAATGAGATTCAGACCTTCCAAAAGTGGGGCCTAGACATCACGCCTCACAGGGCGAAGATGGAATCTCGCGAACTGGATAAGGAATTCCGGAAGCCGCACACTCCGTTCCGGGTGGTCTTCGTATGCGCCATGTGGCTCACTGGCTTTGATGTCAAACCGCTGAGTTGCCTGTATCTTGATAAGCCGCTCAAGGCCCACACATTAATGCAGACCATCGCCCGCGCCAACCGTGTGTCTCTGGGCAAAGAAAACGGCCTTATCATCGATTATGTCGGCATCGTCAAGGCGCTGCGCAATGCCCTTGCTGAATACACAGCGGATCACAATGGCCCTAAAGGAACAGACCCGACCATCGACAAGGATAAAGTAATAGACCGTGTAAACAAGGTTGTCGCCGAGTGTGAGAGATTCATGGGCGAGAACGGCTTTGTCCTGCAGACACTTATTGAAGCCAAGAACTTCAAGAAGCTCGCCCTTTTGAAGGCCGCGGCCAATGCCATGTGCGAGACGAAGGCAATCAAAAAGACCTTCCAGACGTATGCTGCAGAAATCATCCGCCTGGTTAAGTACCTCAACTTCGATGACATCACTGCTGAAGTCCGTGCGAAGAAAAACGCCATCGAGGCAGTTTACAAGGAGCTCCTGAAGAAGCGCAAGCACGTGGATATTACCGACTTGACGGTTGAAATCAACCAGATAGTCAACGAATACATCGGCATCGAGAACAATCTTCCGGAACAAGGAAGCACCCAGTTGGACCTCAGCAAAATCAATTTTGAGGTGCTTCAGCGCGAATTTGCCAAGACTAAGAACAAACGCTTGGTGATGAAAGACCTGCAAGAAGTCATCGCTCAAGCCATTGCCAAGATTCTGCGTGACAATCCCAATTCCGGCACCCACATAGACTTCCTGAAGAAATACCAGGAACTCATCGAGGAGTACAACGGGGAGCAGGACCGGGCCATGATAGAGCGCGTTTTCGAGGAGCTGCTGAAACTTAGCCGAGAACTGGATGAAGAAAAGAAGCGTTATATCCGCGAGGGCTTTGACAATGTGGAGGAATTGGCTATGTATGACCTCCTTTTCTCAGACAACCTCTCCAAAGACGACATCAAGAAACTGAAAGCCGTCTCAGTGGATCTCCTCAACAAACTCAAAGAGCAGATCCGCAAGCTTGACCACTGGACCGACAAGGAAGAGACCCAGGCTGTCGTGGCCATCATCATCCGCGACACCCTCTGGGCGGAACTCCCGGAGGACTGTATGTCCAACTTTGACACCTATCGTGACAAGGTCTATAAATACATGTACGATTATTACAAAGTAGTTGCATAATATAATATCGTGCAATCTCACCGCACAACACGATAGTATTTTTGCCAATACAAACAAGTGATAATAGATGTCCAAAGAGAAACAATTCATACAGCGCGAGAATGGGGAGCAGGTTCCAGCCCAGTTCCCAGTAATCGTCTCTGCTAGTAGGAGCACGGATATACCGGGCTTCTATTCCGACTGGTTTCTCCATCGGTTGAAGGTCGGCTATTCCGCTTGGACAAATCCGTTCAATGGTGTAAAGTCGTATGTGTCATACCGGGACACCCGCCTCATTGTTTTCTGGTCAAAGAATCCCGAATCTCTGCTGAAGCAAGGTGGATTGCTGGATTATTTGGAAGAGAAAGGCATCAACACCTACATCCAGTACACGCTCAACGATTACGTTGCAGAAGGGCTTGAAAAGGGCGTTCCTTCGGTCGAGAAGCGCGTCGAAACCTTCAAACGACTGGTGGATCGTCTGGGAGTTGGAAAGGTCATCTGGCGCTTTGATCCACTGATTCTGACGGATTCTATTTCTGTAGCTGACCTTCTGCGGAAAGCAGAGACGATAGGAAACGAGCTGAAGGGCTACACCGAGAAAATGGTCTTCAGCTTTGCCGACATTGCTGCATACCGAAAAGTCCGCGCCAACCTGGTCAACAATAATATCCGGTACCGCGAATTCGGGGAGGCGGATATGCTGCAGTTCGCTGCTGGCATTCAACAGCTGAACCAGGCATGGGGCTACACACTGGCCACTTGCGGAGAGAAGATTGACATTGACGCCTACGGCATCGTGCACAACAAATGCATCGACGATGATCTGATGATAAAGTACTTCTCCGATGATGCCCGTCTGATGGAGTTCCTGGGCGTTGAAATTACCGGTGGAGACCTTTTCAATCCGGAAAAGACTATTATCAAGCACCGGAATATCAAGGACAAGGGACAACGTAAGTTCTGCGGCTGCATCGTCAGCAAGGACATCGGCGAATACAACACTTGCGCACATCTCTGCGAGTATTGCTATGCAAACAGTTCTAAGGAGGTCGCATTGAGGCATCTTCGTGAACACAAGTCTAATCCTTTCGGGGAAACCATCTATTAGCGAGATGTTTACAGTTGACAATATCATATCCGACAGCCGTCGGCAAATAAACTGGAACCAGCGATACGAACTAAAGGAGTCCCTGAATCACGGGAAAAATATCCTTCAGACTGAAGAGCAACTTGCTGCATATCTCAGCTGGTATGGGGAAATGCACAAGGTCAAATGCAACATCGCAGCCCAGAACTTCCCCTACCAGGATCTAGGGATGAGAATTCACATTGTCGATTGGGGATGTGGTCAGGCAATCGCCTCGCTGTGCTTTCTGGAATCCCTTGAGCAACGCGACCTTCTATCCTATGTGAGGAAAGTTACACTGATTGAGCCATCAAAAGTGGCTCTCAATCGTGCAAAAAGGAATATTGAACAGGCGCTGAATGGCCATTCTGTCGAGATTGTATGTCTCAACCAGAAACTGCCTTCAAATGGCGCAGACGATGTAGCATTTGGACTTGACCTCAATGAGACTACAACAATTCACCTGTTCTCAAATATCCTTGACTTGGTAGACATCAGTCTTCGGAAAACTGCAGAAATGATAGAGAACGGGAAAGGGACACAGTATGTACTCTGCATGGGACCGTGCAATGGTAACAAGAGTCGAATCGATGATTTCTGCAACTATTTCACGGACAGAGTAGAATTTTCGAACGTTGAGGACCGGTGTATTGCACACACATCGGATACCAACTATCCCATCACCTGTAAGACCCGCTGTTTTTACATCCAGACGGGCTTTAGCCATATTGATACGACTTTCCGGGAAGGCAAATACGAAGCGACCGGCGCTTATGATGATTATGACACGACCGGTCTTATCAAGAATGGCCTCCTTACAGAAAAACTTGTCAGGGTTTACAACCACATAAGCCGGAACATGTCGGCCTATGACCGGGTATATCTGAAACCGGAAATGGGCGGAGATACACCTGACCTGGTTATCGTCCGTAGGTGGAAAGGTATTGTTGTGATGAATGTTTTCGAGGAAGATTTGGGGAACTGTCTTTATGATGGCGAACGCGGCTTTGTCTGTAATGATAACCCGATGGCGTCTCCGTTATCTACTGTAATTGGATACTGCGAGAACATCCTTACCGAAAAATCCTCAACATTACTCCGGAATGCTATTAGGGAAAAGAACGGCTGGTTCGCAGTTCGTCCTGCAGTATGGTTCCCGGATGCTTCCAAAGTTCAACTCGGCTCCGTGTTCAATACAGACAATCAGAAGAGCAAGGTTCTGATTCTTGGCGCTGAAGATTTCAATAAGGACATTCTTGATGCTCTGGATTTGAGGCGGTCTCGCAGCAGTTTTACGGATGAAGCGTACAATGAGTTCATCGGCCAGTTGAAAACAGGCTGGCATACATTCCGTGACGGTGACGCATCCCTTAGACTTCGCACTGAACAGGCTCCTTTAGCAGAAAGTGTCGAGGGACGCAGGCAGAAGATTAAGGGAGTTGCCGGTTCCGGGAAAACCCAAGTGTTGGCTTCACGGGCGGTTAACTGTCAGCTCCGTACGGGTGGTGACATCCTGATTCTGACCTATAACGTCACGCTGGTCAACTATATTCGCTACCGCATAGGAAGGATTCCTGCAGACTTCCTTTGGAATAAGTTCACCATATCCAATTATCATCGTTTCTTTGTCTCTCAGGCACGGAATCACCATATAAAGATGAGTCGCACATGTTTTGAGGAAGAAGACTTCTTTGAGCTTGATAAGGACCGTTTGCCGAAGTACGCTGCCATCTTGATTGATGAGGTGCAGGATTATCAGTATTCCTGGCTGAAGATACTGGAAAAATACTTCTTGGCCGAGAATGGTGAATTTGTCCTTTTTGGTGACGCAAAGCAAAACATATACAGACGTGCGTTGGATGAGCAGCATGAGATTAGGACGCCCATATCCGGCAGATGGACCGAAAGACTGAATCAAGGACAGCGATTTGACAACCCCAGGATTGCGTCTCTCGCCATGTCTTTTCAGCGGTATTTCTTCCCGGATCAAGTGGCAGATGATATTCAGACCCAGTTGGAATTTGGGTTCGCATCAGAGAGAGATATTTTCTACGAGACATTCTTGGTAAACACCTCGGCAAAAGAGATGGCGGACACCTGCTTGAAATTGATTGCGGACAACAACCTCAACAAAGGAAGGACGGTCATCGTTTCCCAAACGTATCCTCTGTTGAGGGAGCTGGAACAGCAAATACGAATCTCCCAAGGAGGCCCCTGTATGACCACTTTCGAGACGCAGGAGGTGTATGATAAGGTTCTGGCCGAGAATAATGGCAACACAAAAAGCGAACACTTTGTCGACACCATTAAGGATGTCCGGGACAACAAGAAACTCCACTTCACCATGGAGACTGACCAGATTAAGATCTCATCGATTCATAGCTACAAAGGCTGGGATGCAGACAACGTCATCCTTATCATTCAACCCGATGATGACCTTGACGATTTCGGCGAAAGCGCTGTAATGGGCAGGCCGGAATTGATTTACACTGCTATAACCCGTGCAAAGCAGAACCTATTCGTTCTCAATATGGGCAACTGCAGATTCGATGACTTCTTTAGAACCCAAACCTATTGATATGAGGAAACTTCTTCTATGTGCATTGACGCTAATCTGTGTCATTTCATGCGGCCCAAAGAAACAAAAGTCAGCCAACCTTTCGTTGAATAAATTCTCGAAAGAAGCCTTGACCACTTTGAGCGATTCCGGAAGAAAGAAAACCGAAACTGTCAAACCAGATCTCGTGTATCCAGAGCAAGGCATCTTCGCAACAGAGGGCAAGTATTTATTCTTCGGTAAACTTGGCTATCGGGATCGTTCGTTCCAAGAAGACACGCTACTCTTTCCGCCCATTAAAGGTCTCGTTCACCGATCGGCATACGCAATGTGCCCAACAGACACGTGCTTCGCAGAATACGCTGTCTTGGCGCTCCGATGCCCGCCTATCGAGCCGCTACTGGAATGGGTGGCTGATACGGTCAATACGTTTGTCCACGAATGCCCTATCGGGAATGGCATGCTCACCTACAATGATAAGCAGCTGGACATTCCCGTCAAGCATCTGAAGTCCGACAAGGCGATCTGCGACTACTACATCGGCCAGCTTCAGCACACCTATGACGATTGGCACTGCACAGGCGAAGGAGACCACGATATCCTCAATGAGCAGGCTGGCCTTCTCCTTGCCGATTGTTGGCACACCGGCAACTTGTACACCTTTTATCGGATTGATTGGTATGACTGGATGAGCGGCGGCAACAATGCCCGGGAATCCTGGTGGACGGTCGATGCCACCAGCGGTAAACTCCTTAGCCTCTCAGACTTCATCCTGCCCGACAAACTGGACACCCTTGCTGCTCTGATGATGCCTCGCTTGGTCAACGGCAAGGATTCGTTCATCTTAGACCAATACCCATACAAGCCGGAAGAATACACCGGTGTCCTCCAACGTGCCAACGGCTGTGCTCTCATTGCTGAAGGGCTCGTCATATATTTCTACCCCTACAACCTCGGCTCTGGTGCCGATGGACAATATGAGGCCGTGATTCCATATGAAGAGTTAAACGGAATTCTTCATCCTTCGATTCTTAATTATTTAATGGATTCTGTCGAGACACATGATGGCTCTGAAGAAGTATGGGATGTTTCTGTAAAAGGTCACGTCCACCCTGGTTCCATAGAGAATAATGAAGTGACGGAGATGGTGACAGGAATCTGGTGGAATAAAAAGAAGGGTAAGGGTAAAGTAGAACTTGTTCCGGCACTCAAACAGGTTGGCAATTCTGGCCAATATGTCGATATCCATACCAATGAACTTTGGGAACAGCCGTATGAGGAATATGGCGATTGTATGTGGTATCTTCAGATTGATTGCTGGTACAAAGTAGTCGAACCCCTATACTTAAATTATTACTTTTCTCCCAAGTTTGTGTATGAAGGCGATCTGGATCAAGATGGCGTTCCGGAATTCGGCATTCTGCTAAGGCGAATGTCTAACTGCTGCTCGTATGCCCTTCTGTCCATAAAAGATGGACATTGGGTTCTTAAAACGGAGCCATTCACCGTTGCATATAATCTAAGAGCATCAGGGAAAGAGTTGGCGCGCAAAGGAGATAAGAAAGGCGAAATCAAAATCACAAAGTCCGGATTTGATGATGACGGCCTCAGTACCTGTATGGACGCTCAGATCGTTGATACGGTAATTGTAGCGAAAACAATCGATATCGGAGATTTCCTATAATTTGTTCCACCTGTTCCATCTGTACATCGATGCTTCCGTAGCAAATAGACAGAAAGCGTACCTGCTGCTAGGGCGACCAGTACAGGAACGGCTTGGATCTATCGCCATTGACAACGAGAATAACAAATTAATCATCAAGCACTAGATGTGGGATTCTTAGTTTATAGGGATCTGTTGAACTATCTTAGTGGTATTGTTTTCTCGACGATGTTGTCAAGACTTGCAGGATCTTCCCAATTGATAGAGACATCAATGCTATTTGGCAAATTTCCGCCTAATGATGTCGTAATTTCTATGGCGTCTCCCGAACAGAAGGAATCATAATCATAAAACTCTTTCAGGTGAAACAGGCCTTCTCTTGAAGTCTTGAAATGAATCTCGATATTCTTAGCCGTCGCCTCTCCATCATTACTTACTATGAAATAAGCTTTTCCTTCGCCAATTTGTAAATAATACCTCACGTTAATATTGGCCTTTTGAGCATCTTCTTGAGCTTTCTGCAACTTAGCATACTATATCTGTTATCCCTTTTATTCAACAACTTCCTAAAACTTAAACGCTAATGAAGTACATTCCTTCCATCGCCTTCGAGGAGATGAGCGGCAGCGCCAAGGGCGTGACCGCAGCCAAGATGAAGAGCCGCAAGCACATCCGCAACCGCGGTTACGGTGGCTCCGTCCGTACCGCCGACCAGCCAAGGTCAAGGGCGTGTTCAAGCGTCTTACCACCATGTGGAAGAGCCTGACTCCCGCCCAGATCCTCGCCTGGAACAAGCTGGCCCTCTCGCAGGAAGGCCGCAGCGTCCTGGGCTCCAAGGCCAAGATCAGCGGCGCCAACCTGTTCACCCGTCTCAACTACTGGATCGTCGCCTGCGGTGGCCAGCCCTCCGTGACTCCTCCCGAACTTGTCGGTGTGGAGAACCCCTCCGGCGCCACCATCGTATGCCAGGGTGAGATCTTCACCTTCAAGCTGGACCAGGCCCTCGCCGACAACGGCGGCATCTACCTGGTCATCGAGGCCACCGAAGGCCAGTCCAACGGTGTGACCCGCGCCCATGCCAAGGCTTCCGGCATCAAGCTCGTGGAAGAGCCCACCGCCGATGCCATCGACATCCGTGCGGACTACGTGGCCAAGTACGGCGCCCCCAGCGCTGCGGCCCCGAAGATCTTCTTCCGCTACTACTACGTCAACTCCAGCACCGGCGAGAAGTTCGGCACCATGCTGGCAGAAGTCAAGTGGGCCGCGGCCGGTGGCGGTGATCGGCTCCGGACACATTTATTATTGCTCGGATTTCCTTACGAAAACCGCTCTATTAGCCGTATCACATTTGTACCACGCACCATATAAACGGCTGATTTACAGCATGGTGTCAAAAACTTTACAGTACCTCGCTTTCCTCGAATCCGCCCCCGGCCGCCAGACCATCATCGACCTCCACGTCAGGGGGATCATCGACTACGCGAATGAATTCTACAAGTAGAAATGGGACTTTATGGTATATGTGCAAAAAGTAGTTGGTGATACAGCGCCAAACTATTTGATATTTATGCAATTATGAGTAGTTTGATGAAAAGCGTTTCATCAAACTACTATTTTTATGGCTAAAATTAGGCGCCAAAGATCACCTTTATTTGCCACGTTGACGAACAGAAAGCACACGTGGCCGATTTCTTGTCAACGCGGCAACGGAATCGGCTTATTTGGCATAAAATACGGCCGCGTTGACGTGTAGAGGGCCGCACAATGCTGTTTTCACGTCAACGCGGCAAAGGTGACGCCACCTCGCATTACCAGGCTCGGTGGCTACGGCTCGCCACTGCGGTGGGCTTCACAAAATGGCCCTCCTCGCGGCGGCTGTCACCAACTGTTTTTTGCATCATTACCGACTTTATCGACTGATTGTGCTATCTTTGCATAAGAAATGCGAAACCCGATAACTTGGATTTCTCCAGAGGTTACCGGGAATAAACATTGCCAATATAGCAAATTTTTGACCAAACCAAAAATTTTGTCATGAAATTCAATGATTTTGAAGATGTTATCTCTGCCGACCGGATGAGACGATACGTGAATGCGTGCGGTGGAAATGTAGTACCACGCACTCTATAAACAACTGATTTACAATAGAGTATCAAAAAACCTTACAACCGCCTACCGGAATCTGAGCTCAAAGACCGTCTGGTTTACGTCGCTACGGAGCAGTTCAATGGTGCCGTTGTGATTCCGCATAATCTGCCGGGAAATGGACAGGCCAATACCGGAGCCTTCTTTCTTCGTGGTATAGAAAGGAATGAAAATCTGCTCCTGGGCAGTGACCGGGATGGGCTCTCCGTCGTTGGCAACGTCAATGACAACTTCATCATCCTTTCCCATCCGGGCCGATATGTCAATATGACTGGCACCTGCCTGCAGCGCATTCTTGATGAGGTTGATCAGAATCTGGGAAATCTGGCCTTCATCGGCATAGACCATCAGGTCTTCCTCCTCCGGACGGTACTCACAGGTTGCCCCGCAGGAGGCGGCATATTCACGGTTGAGGCCGATGACACTGTCCATGAGCTCCTCAAGATCCAGGGCCTTCCGTATAGGTTTAGCCACACCGGAGAGCTGGCGGTAGGTCTGGACAAAGCCAATCAGATTCTTGGATGAGTCGGAGATGGTCTCCAGCCCCGCTTTGATGTCCAGTTCACTATGGCCGTTCTCATCGACGGACTTGGCCATCGCGTCGGACAGCGAAGCGATGGGAGACACCGTATTCATGATCTCGTGGGTGAGCACGCGGATGAGCTTGGTCCAGGAATCCTGCTCGTGGGCCTGGCGCTGCTTCTCGAAGATGGTGCGGATCCGGTTCAGGGTGCGGTTGAACTTGTTCTTGTCCTGAAAGCGGAAATTCAGTTCCCCGTCCTCCAGGGCATCCATCATATAGGCCACCTTCCTGATATCTTTCCGGCGCGTACGGACCGTCGCAATCACCGCCACCACAACGGCAACGATAATGGCAACCCCCATGATATGCCAGAGGGTGAAGGTCATAACCCGTACTTTTTCAGTTTGGCGTATAGCGTGGGACGGCTCACGCCCAGCATCTTGGCGGCCGCGGAGATATTGCCATTCGTGCGGTCCATCGCCTGGCGGATCAGCCTTTCCTCCTCTGCCTCATTCACAGCCTTGAAGGTTCCGCCTGGCGTCTTGAAGGCGCTTGTTCCGGAAGGATCTGTCTCAAGATCTTTCGCCGTGAGATGCTTCCCTTCGCTCAGAATGACAGCCTTTTCCATTACATTCTGCAGCTCGCGGATATTGCCGCTCCAGCGGTGCGCCTCCAGCGCCTGCCGGGCCGATGCATCCAGCCCTTCGAGCGCCCGGTGGTACTTCTGCGCAAATCCTTCGAGGAAGCGCTCGGCCAGAGGGACAATGTCTTCCCGCCTCTCCCGGAGCGGCGGCAGGGCAAGATGGACGGTGTTGATCCGGTAATAGAGGTCCTCGCGGAAACGGCCTTCGCGCACCAGCTGCTCCAGGTCCATATTGGTAGCACAGATGAGCCGGATATTGACAGGCCGGGATTCATTGCCGCCAACCCTTACGATGCTCCGGCTCTGGATGGCACGCAGCAGCTTTGCCTGCAGGTGCGGGGGAATATTGCCAATTTCATCGAGGAAGAGCGTCCCTCCGTCGGCCTGCTCAAATTTGCCCGCATGGTCTGTATGCGCATCGGTGAAAGCGCCCTTGACATGTCCGAAGAGTTCGCTCTCGAAAAGGGTCTCGGTGATGGCCCCCGCGTCGACGGCCACCATCGGCTTGCCGCTCCGGAGACTGCGCGCATGAATCTCCCGTGCCAGGACATCCTTTCCGGTTCCGTTCTCGCCGGTGATGAGGACGGTGGCATCCGTGGGGGCAATCTTGTCAAGCGTCCTGCGGATGGCCGCCATGGCGGGGCTGACGCCCCAGAACATGGACTCTGCCCGAGATTCTTCGTCCTTCGGCGCCGCATCCCGCTTCAGGGCCTTGCGGGCCTTGTCCCTGGCAGCCGTCAGCGTATCGGCCAGTTTCTCATTGTCCCAGGGCTTCACGATAAAGTCGAAGGCTCCGCGCTTCATCCCCTCAACAGCCAGCTGGATATCGGCATAGGCGGTAAAGAGCACCACCTCCACATCCGGAGCCATCTTCTTGATCTCTCCGGTCCAGTAGAGGCCCTCGTTGCCCGTGTTGATGCTGGTGTTGAAGTTCATGTCAAGGAGCACCACGTCCGGACGAAAACTCTCCAGCGAGCTCACGAGCGTGGACGGCGAAGGGATTGCCTCCACTTCACTGAAGTACATCGGAAGCAGGATCTTCAGCGCATTGCGGATGCCTGCATTATCGTCCACAACCAGTATTTTTCCTTTCTTTACAGCCATAGCGCACCAAAGTTACATCTTTTTTGTCAGATGACAAGCAACTGCCGCCCTGTGCCGGGTATCAATCGGCACAAGGCGGCAGTCACTGAATATACATCTCTACCGGATTACGGTAGCGTCGCGGTCCGGGCCGACGGAGATGATGGAGATGCGGCACTTGGTCTCGGCCTCAATATAGGCGATGTACTCCTTGAAAGCCTCCGGGAAGTCCTCGAACTTGCGAAGACCGCTGATGGGGGTCTTCCAGCCGGGGAATTCCTTGTAGACGGGAGTAGCGTTCTTGCCGCCGTCGTAGGGGAACTGACAGGTGGTTTTGCCGTTTTCCTCATAGGCCACGGCCACCTTGATGGTGTCGAAGGTGTCCAGAACGTCGGATTTCATCATGATGAGGTCTGTGACGCCGTTCATCATGACGGTGTACTTGAGGGCTACCATGTCCAGCCAGCCGGTGCGGCGGGGACGGCCGGTGGTGGCGCCGTATTCGTGGCCGATGGCACGGAGCTTCTCGCCGTCCTCGTCAAAGAGTTCGGTGGGGAAAGGACCGCTGCCCACGCGGGTGCAGTAGGCTTTGAAGATGCCGTACACCTTGCCTACGCGGGAAGGGGCCACACCCAGGCCGGTGCAGACGCCGGCGCTGAGAGTATTGGAAGAAGTGACGTAGGGGTAGGTGCCGAAGTCAATGTCCAGGAGGGAACCCTGGGCACCCTCGGCCAGGATGGGCGTGCCGGCTTCGAGAGCCTCGTTCACGTACACCTCGGTGTCGATGAAGGGGAAGCGCCTGAGCTGCTCCACGGCCTGGAACCACTGTTTCTCGTACTCTTCGAAGTTGAACGGGGACTCGAAGGGAGGGTACTGCTTGAGCAGCTGGCAGTGACGCTCCTTGTGGGCCTCGTAGAGGGAGAGGAAGTTCTCCTGGAGGATGTCACCCACGCGAAGACCGTTGCGGCCGGTTTTGTCGGCATAGGCGGGGCCGATGCCCTTGAGGGTAGAGCCAATCTTGGCTTTGCCCATGGCGCTTTCGCTGGCAGCATCCAGGGAGCGGTGGGTGGGAAGGATGAGGTGGGCGCGCTTGGAGATGACCAGCTTGCCGCTTACGTCAATGCCCCGCTTCTCGATGGCGGAGATTTCCTCCATGAGGATGACGGGATCCATGACGACGCCGTTACCAATAACATTAACGGTACCTTCGCGGAATATACCGGAGGGTACCGTGTGCAGTACGAAGCTGTCTCCGTCGAAGACCAGCGAGTGACCGGCGTTAGGGCCGCCCTGGAAACGGGCAACCACCTTGTAGGACGGCGTGAGCACGTCCACAACCTTACCTTTGCCCTCGTCCCCCCACTGGAGTCCGAGAACTACGTCAAGTTTTTTTTGTTCCATGAATTGTTAAAAAGGGTTACACTACTCACGTGCACAAATTTAGCAAAAAGCTTGCAGAAAGAGAAGAAATATTTTTATTATTTGTATCTTTGTTACTGCTAACCCATCCTGCTATGAATCCGAAAGAACCTTTTGTCATTACCATCAGCCGTGAAATTGGCTCCGGCGGTCGCACCATAGGACGCATCCTGTCCCAGAAACTCCATACTTTCTACTTTGACAAGGACCTCATCCATTCGCTGGAGGAAAGGTTCAACCTCACCGCGTCCGGCATAGAAAAGCTCAAGGCCCAGAAGAAGAACTGGCTGTCAGAGTTTATCCAGTACGTGACACCCATGCCGTCGGCCAAGACGCTGGGCGTGGACTCCCACTTCACCCACGAGTTCCGCATTGACGTCACCCCCGACGATATCTATAAGGCCGAGACCGAAATCCTGAGGGAACTGGCCCGGGAAGGCTCCTGCATCATAGCGGGCCGTTCCGGTTTCCATGTGCTCAAGGACCATCCCAACCATCTGCACGTTTTCATCACCGCCTCGCTGGAAAATCGCATCGCGCGCGTGATGAACAAGCAGTGCCTCAACCGGGAGCAGGCCGTCAAACTCATCGAAGGCATTGACAAGGCCCGCGAAAACTACATTCAGCGCTACACCGGCACCAGCCGCTATGACGCCCGCCACTATGACCTTGTCATGAATGCAGACGGGCACAGCGAAGAAGAGATCGCGGACCTTATCCTGTCTTACATCGGCTACTGAATCCCCACGCGGGAGAAGATGCCGTCTACGTTCTTGAAGTAGTAGTCCAGCGTGAAGCAGCCGTCCAGTTCTTCCTGGGA
>JAEEGL014384183.1_pt1 | contig 16163 bp, 12 predicted proteins | sample 9134231 | NCBI WGS metagenome assembly JAEEGL01 (sample SAMN16246548, study PRJNA631951) | gut metagenome | biome: gut microbiome; feature: rumen; material: fiber-attached | host: Bos | place: Iran: Karaj | collected 2018-10
CAGCCATCCGATTCGGGAATCCGCCCCGCCCTCCCCGCGCTTTTACGAAATGGTGGGGAGAGGGGCTTTGGGAGCAGTACGGAAATGCGCTCTCCCGATTTGACTGCTACGACGAAGATGTGGCGGTCGTTCCGTTCCCCTGTCCGTCCTTCACGCCGCGCCCAGACGGCTTCTATTGGCGGCTGCCCGAGATCGACCGGTCCCGGGTGACGGGCATGGATTCCGCCGCCGCGCTCCCGGACTGGGACGATCTCCCCACGCTGCTCGCCGATCTGCCCGACACCGACGCGCCCGGCCTTTTCGACGACGCAGCCCGGATGGCGGAGAGCGCGCGTGCCGAGGGGAAATACGTCCTCATCCACCACTGGTCCCTCATGTACGAGCGGATCTGGAACTTCCGCGGGATGGAGACCCTCATGATGGATTATTACGATTATCCCGATGAGGTCCACGCCCTGCACCGCGCCGTCTGCGATACGGAAATCAAGCTGTTCCGGCGTGCGATGCGCGAGGTGAAGCCCGACGGCTATATGATCAGCGACGACCTCGGCACGCAGAAGGCGCTGATGATGAGCCCCGCCACCTTCCGGGAATTCATCAAGCCCTACTACCGCGAGCTCTGGGGGCTGGTGCGCGGGTGTGACGTGGACGTCTGGCTCCACACCTGCGGCAACATCACGGAGATCATCGGCGATCTCATCGAATGCGGGCTCTCCGTTCTGCACCCGATCCAGAAGCATACGATGGACTGGGATGAGGTGGCGGAGATGTGGAAGGGAAAGGTGGCGTTCTGGGTCGGGATGGACGTACAGGACACGCTCATCCACGGCACGCCGGAGGATGTCCGCCGCGAGGTCCGCCTCATGCGCGACACCTTCGATTCCCCCGCGGGCGGCTTTTTATACGCGGCCGGGAACGGGATCGTCGGCGGCACCCCGCTTGAGAACATCGAGGCGTTTCTCCATGAATGCCTGACCTACGGCAATCCGTGACGGGAGGGAAGGATGAAAAGAGAACACGGAAAGATCCGCATCCTCTTCGTCTGCTGGGGCAATATCTGCCGCAGCCCGATGGCGGAGTTCATCATGAAGGACCTCGTGCGGCGCGCGGGGGTGGAAGAGGACTTCGAGATCGCGTCCGCGGCGACGAGCGACGAGGAGATCGGCCCGAACGGGATCGGCAATCCGGTCTATCCCCCGGCGAAGAAGATCCTCTCGGAACACGGCCTCGACTGCGGGGACAAGCGCGCCCGACGGCTTACCCGCGCGGATTACGGCAGATGGGATCATCTCATCGGCATGGAGAAGATGAACCTCGCATACATGAAACAGATCTGCGGCGGCGACCCGGACGGCCGGATGAGCTGCCTCCTCGACTGGACGGACAGACCGCGCGATATCGCCGATCCGTGGTACACCGGCAATTTTGAGTCGACCTGGCGCGACATTTCCGAGGGATGTGCGGCGCTGCTCGACGCGCTGACGAAAGGAGCATCCAATGGCATCTGACAGAGCGTTTCTCGATTATGTACTCGAACAGCTATCCCCGCTCGACGGCATCACCTTCCGTCCGATGATGGGGGAATACCTCGTTTACTGCCGCGGCAGGGTCATCGGCGGGGTGTACGACGACCGCTTCCTCGTGAAGCCGACGGAAAACGCGCTCCGCCGGATGCGGGAGGCCGGCGCGTCCGTCGAAACCGATCTGCCGTATCCGGGCGCGAAGCCCATGCTCGTCGCGGACGTGGACGACCGGGAGCTGCTCTGCTCCGTTGTCGAAGCCGCGGCACAGGACCTGAAATGAACTCATAGGAGGGATCACGATGAAAGGACCGTTCCGTTACGACTATTCCGAAACGCTGTGGATGAAGATGTTTCTGGCGGTGCCGGATTATCCTCGCGGGGTGTCGGACGTCAAGATCACGTTCGAGGAGGCGCTCGGCATCATCAAAACGGTCGACGCGCTCACGCAGGGGATCGAAAAGATCGTGTATCTTGTCGGCTGGCAGGGCCTCGGCCATGACGACTGCTACCCGGAGATGCATACGGTCAACAATTTTCTGAAGCGGGACTGCGACCGCGACGGCCGCGAAAGCCTGCTCTGGCTGATCGGGGAAGCGAAGAAATATCACACGGTCGTCAGCGTCCACGGCAACCTCTCCGATGAATACGGGGAAAACGAATCCCACGAAGAATTCGTCCGGGCAAACGCCATTGTGAAGCATCCGGACGGGGAGCCCGCCGTCATCGAGGTCTTCAACGGGCGCAACGCCTATAAGATCTCCTATAAGCAATTCTGGGAAAGCGGACTCTTCAAAAAGTACTGGGAGAAGTTCCTCGAAACCGTTCCGGTCCGCGAGGCGGGGACGGTCCACCTCGACAATTTCTGCATCGCGGAGAATTTCTATCCCCGCACGACCGTTGAGGAGCAGGACGAAGCGCGCAGCGCGATCCTCGACTACATCCGCGCCGAGGGCATCGACGTGACGTCGGAGTATCCCTACCGCGAACTCCCGCTCCGCGCCGACGATCCCGGCCACCCGATCCGGAGATTCTACGCAAAGCACGTCGATGACCTTCCCGTCGGTTCGTGGCGGGACGCGCCGATCCGCACGCTCGGCAGGATCGCCGCCACCTGGTGGACGAGCTTCATGACGCCCGAGGACTGTCTGAAGATCCCGCCGTCCCTCTACAGCGGGCATCTGACGGACGGTGCGCTCGGTGCGGTCTATTACGGCGCGATGCACGGCGAGGATCTCTGGATGTCTCACGGGATCCGCCCCGAAGACTGGGTCCCCGCGTTCCTCCGGGAATTCTGCACATATCAGCTCCCGTATTTCTACCTCAACCGTTATGAACGGACGGGTCTCGAAAAAAACGAAGACGGCAGCTACACCGCGCGCTTCTCGGAAGGCGTGGAGAGCCGGGGAGCCGACCGTTCCGTCACGAAGAGCGGGATCGTCGTGAAGCGCGGCGGGGACGTCATCCTGCCGCTCACGGAGGACAACCGCCTCTTTATCGCCTATTCGGAGAAAGGCCGCGCGGGACGCTGGAATCTCCCCGATGCGGCATTCACCGCCGGGCGTGTTTCCGAGATCACCGTAGAAGGGAACCGTCCCCTGTCCTCCTGTACCGTTGAGAACGGCAGCATCGAGCTGAAGCTGAAGCCGGGTCAGGCCGTGGTGATCGCGGCAGACTGAGAAAGGAGCTCCACATGACCAGATATGAACGCGTCAAAGCGGCGCTCGCACACAGGACGCCGGATCGGACACCGTCCTGCATCCACCTTGCGGGCGACGGTCAGCAGGCGTATTTCGGAAGGCTCTACGACCGGTATGTGACCGGGGAACTGCGGGAAAAGCAGAAGGCGGGGCTGATCTCATACGGCAACGCGATCTATTACGGCATGGGAAACCATGTGCTGCCCGTGGGCTGTCCGTGGTGGGGCTGGAAGGATCTCCCGCCGGAATACGGCTGAGAGGAGGCGCCCGGATTCCTGCCGAAGACCGTCGGTTACGGGAGCTACGAGCAGTTCGCTGAGGAAGTGCGGAATCTCAAGGAGAACACCGACGCCTACGTCCTCGTGACGATCTGGGGCAGCCATTTCGAGAAGGCGAACTTCGCGCGCGGGATCGAGAACTTCCTCGCCGACCTCGCCGGGGATCCGGAATTTGCCCAGAGCCTGCTCGATTTCATCATCCATAAGAACCTCGTGATGCTCGAAAACATCGTGAACATCCCGGGCATCGACGGCATCCTGCTCGGCAGCGACTGGGGATCCCAGCGCGATCTGCTCATGTCGCCCGAGACCTGGAGGCGGATGATCAAGGGCGGGGAAGAGCGGGAATACCGGATCATCAAGGACGCGGGGCTCGACGTCTGGATCCATTCCTGCGGCGATATCCGCAAGATCATGCCCGACCTCTACGACATGGGGATCGACGCGCTCAATCCCGTCCAGCCGGAATGCATGGACATTTACGAGCTGAAGGACCGCTACGGCGACCGGATCGCGTTCTGGGGCGGCATCAGCACCCAGCGAACTCTGCCGTACGGAACGCCGCAGGAGGTGCGGAAGGAAGCGCGGGAAATCGCCGCGTACATGGGACGGGACGGCGGGTACATCCTCGCGCCTTCGCAGGAGATCCAGGCGGACGTGCCGTACGAAAACCTCTGCGCCCTGATCGAAGCGGCGGAGGAATGAATCCGATCCACCATACCCACAAGCGCCCGTTTCCCCGGTGATGCTTATCGAATCAAGAAGAGCGAGGGAGAAAAACCGTGAAAAAGAAGAAAACCTCGATGATTTGGATGCTGACCGTCTGCCTCCTCGGCGCGGCCTTGATGACGGCGGCAGAGGCGGCGGAGGATCTGTACCGGCTGCCCGTCTTTGAGACTGCCGACGTCCACGGCTCACTCGCGTCCACGGCGACGGACGAATACGAATACCGCCTCGCGTATATCGCGGACAAGGTGAACGACGCCCGCGGAGGTGATCGGGACCGCGCTCTGCTGCTCGACGCCGGCGACATCTTCCAGGGCAGCATGCTCTCGAACCTGCTCGAAGGAAATCCCATGGCGGCGGCCTATTCCCGGATGGGCTACGACGCCGTCACGGTCGGCAACCACGAATTCGACTGGGGGATCGAGGCGACGGTCGACGGCGACGGGACCATGAAGGACGATACCCGCGGCGGGGAAGACGGCGTCAACCTCATCCCGGTCGTCCTCTCGAACCTCTATCAGAACGGCGATCGCGTGACGTTCACGAAGGACTACGTCATTCTCGAAAAGACCGCCGTCAATGAGGCGGGCGGGACGGTCCGCGTGAAGATCGGCGTCGTCGGCTTCGCACAAAACTATGCCGGGAGCATCATGTACACCCGGTTTACCGGCGCGGGCTACACGCTCGTCGAAGATTATGACGCGCTTGAAGAACTCGCGGCCCGGCTCGAGGAGAGCGGGATGTGCGACGCGACGATTCTCTTGACGCACACCGACGCCGCCGAGATCTCCGAAAGGATCGACCCGGATTCCGCCCTCGATCTGATCCTCGGAGGACACAGCCACGAGAACCGCTGCGGCGAGGGGATATCCGGCATCGCGTACCTGCAGCCGACATGCGATGCTGCGGCTTATGCATACGCCGAGCTCCTCTTCCGGTGCGGGGAGGACGGCGCGCCTGTTTTTGCCGGAACGGATGCGGCGAAGACCGTTTCGGTGACCGCTCATCACGTGTCGCTTCTGCGGGACGGCAGGAATGCGGACGAGCTCGACGAGGAGGTGGCCCGCGTGACGGACGGCGCGATCGAGGCGATCCGTGAGGTGCTGAACGAAAAGATCGGTTCGATCACCGCGCCTGCGCGAAAGCCGAGTCCTTCCCCCGACGACGGGACCATCGTCCGCGACTCCACCTGCGGCAGCTGGATGGCGTCGATCTATGCCCGCGCGGTGGGGGCTGAGATCGGATTCGTGAACAACGGCGGCATCCGCGTGAATTACGAGATCCCGGCCGGGAAAGATGCGTGCGACATCACGGTCTCCTCGGTTTACGCCATGTTCCCCTTCAACAACCATATCTACGGCTACGAGATCACCTATGAAGAGCTGATCGAGCTGCTACGCTATGCGATGACCCATGCGGGCGGCACGCTGCTTTCCGTTGTGACCGGGATCGACGTATACTATACGAATGATGCCGTGGTCGAACTCGTGAAGGACGGCCGAACGATCTACGAGGACGGCACGTGGCGCATCGATCCGGCATCGAAGGTGTGGATCGCGGTGAGCGACTACGTCAGCACGACGCCGCGGACGTCCGACGAAAGATCGGGCAGCCTCGAAAACCCGCTGTGCGCATGGAAGGACACCGACCGGCTCTATTCCCGGGAAGAGGTGGATTCCGAGGCGGCGCTCCGCGTGCTGAAGGAGGAAGCGGCGGCGAACGGCGGGCTGCTGCGCTTCGATTCCGAGAGCCATTACATCGAGCGGCCGGCGGCAGAGAGCGAGAGCCAGCCGCAGTCCGAGACGCCCGAAGAACCCGAAGCGGAGGGGCCGAAGGGGGTTTTGACCTACATCGTCAAGCTCGGGGATTTCCTCTGGAAGATCGCGTCGCGGTTCTACGGTTCGGGCTCGCTGTTCCATCGCATCGCCGAAGCCAACGCGATCGCGGATCCCGATCTCATCTTCGCGGGGCAGACCCTCGTCATTCCGGAAGCATAGGGGACAGAAGAACGATCCAGAACGGATTCCGGCGTCTTTCGGGATCCGTTTTGTGCTGTCCGGCGTGCGTGCGCTGTCATTTGGTTCCTTGACTCCGCGGGCGTTTTGTGATATACTGAGGCGGATAACAAAAAGAATACGCAGGAGGATTCATCATGGCTGTGATTGTGACAGAGACTCAGCACAAGAGCGGGATCGCGCTCGGCGGGATCGGAACGGGATCGGTCGAGCTGTTCCCGGACGGTGAGTTTCATGAATGGCAGATCGCCAATGCGGAACGTTGGGCGACGCGCTGCTGGGAAGGACCGGCCGACGACGGCGAGGGCTCCGCAGGCGCGCTGTCGTTCTGGGTGCGGGCGGGGGAAGACGGCGGGCGTCCCGTCGTGCGCAAGCTCGGGATGAAAACGGCGTGGGAGGACTTCACCTACCGGATGTTCCCGTGGAACAAGCCCGTCGAGCGCATCGTCTTCTCCGGACGGTTTCCCGTCTGCGATCTCGCATACGAGGACAGCGCGCTCCCGGTCGAGGTGCGGATGCGGGCCGTCGCGCCTTTTGTCCCCCATCACACCGAGGACAGCGCGACGCCGGGCTTTTATCTCGACTTTACCCTGACCAATCCCTCCGATCATCCTCTCACGGTCAGCCTGCTCTCCACGCTGGAGCCGAGCTTCTGCAACCGCGACGGCTGCGTCAACGAATCATACGCGGACGGGGAACGGTGTGGGATCTTGTTGAACGCCCTCCCGGCCCATCCGTGGGAAGAGAAGTTTCGGGAGGCGGACCGCGGATCACTGTGTCTCTCGGCGGAGGGCGGCGAGATCACCCGGATCACGGCCGAGCACTTCCGTTTTATCCGGGAATACATCGCTTCCACCGAGCTTGGCGTGACGCAGGAATCCTGCCTGTTCGGCTTCCGCGAGACGGGCACGCTCCCCGATACGTCTGTCGGCTGTCGTCCGGAGCCGATCCCCGCGCACCTTGAGGAGCTGACGGATCAGGCGATCGACAATAGGCTCGAAGCGATCTGCGCCTATCCCTTCGCGCAGTCGATCCTCGGTCGGATCCGGACGATCATGCCCGGCTATCCCCGGACGCGGGAGGAGAAGGAGGCCTTCCTCGAGGCCTGCCGCTCTTCGCTCTCGGAGATGAGGGATCATCGCTTCGGTTCGTGCGCGCTCTGCAGCCGGATGACGCTCTCGGCCGGTGAGACGAAGAAGGTCCGCTTCCTCTTCTCGTGGTTCTTCCCGAATCATTACGGCAAGGACGGAAAACGCCTCGGGCATTGGTACGAAAACCGTTTTTCCGACGCGCGGGAGGTCAACCGCTTCCTTGCGGACGGACGGGAGCGCATCGAAGGCGGGGCGGAACGCTTTGCCGCGCTCTTATACCGGACGAGCCTGCCGGACGTCTATCCGGATGCGTGGAGCGGGCATCTCTCCACCATCGTGAAGGATTCGTGGTACCTGTACGACGGCAAGTTCGGGCTCTGGGAAGGGCTCGGCTTCTGCGGCTTCCACACGACCGACATCACCTATCACGCCTCGTTCGGCCTGCTCGCCCTGTTCCCGGATCTGCAGAAGAGGCAGATGGAAATGGGCGCCGCGCATCAGCGGGAGGACGGCCGCGTGCATCACTTCTTCACCCCGGATCTCGATCATGTGGACAACGGCTATGACCGCGTCGACATGAACCACCAGTTCGTTCTGATGGTATGCCGGGACTATCTCTATACGGGAGACCGCGGCTATCTCGAGCGGATGTGGGTCCCCGTGAAAAAGGCGATGGATTCCATGCAGGCGCTCGACGAGGACGGGGACGGTCTGCCGGATCACGGGACGAGGCGCAACACCTACGACGCGTGGAACTTCGCGGGAACGCCCGTTTATATTTCCGTCCTCTGGCTCTCCGCCCTGAAGGCGGCCGTCCGTTTTGCCGACATCCTGGGCGACGAAGCGCGGAGGCGCGGATGGGAAGAGCTCCGCACACGCGGCATGGCCTCCCTCGAGAGGCGGCTGTGGAACGGGAAATACTATCTCCTCTGGCGGAAGGGCGCGGACGACGGCGATTCGTTCGACGCCTCGATCATGACGGATCAGCTCGACGGCGAGTGGTTCCTGCGCGCCTCCGGGATCGGCGGGAATCTGCCGGACAGCCGGGTCCGCGACGTGCTCCGGGCGATCATGGCGGCAAACTTCACCCCGGACGGCGGGCTCGTCAACGCCACCCCGGCGGATCCGGTCACGCTCATGACCTACCGCAACTGTCAGGCGGAGGCCAACTGGACGGGGATCGGCTATGTCACGGCGGCCCTCGCGATGTCGGTCGGAGAGCGGAAGACTGCCGATGCGCTCGTCTCGACGATCCACGGGAACCAGAGGCGGTTCGGCGCGCTGTGGGACCATTGGGAGTGCGGCTTCCGCTACACGCGCCCGCTGTCCTCCTGGACGACCATGACGGCGGCATCCGGGCTGGCAGTCGACGCGGAGAAGAAGATCGTCCGCCTCGCGCCGTCGACATCGGATCCGCTGACCGTGCCCGTCGTGACCTGCGCGTTCTCGGCAACGGCGGTCTTCGAGGGGAATACCTGCGCGCTCACGATCCGGGAGGGCTCGGCTGACGGCTGGACGGTGGAGGGCCCGGAGGGATGCCGCGTCGTCGTCACGGACTGTGCGGATGCCCCGGTTTGAGAGAGAATTCCGTTTTTTTGAAAAATCCCCCTGCGTCAGGTCTTGCTTGTGACGCTGCGTCATGTGGTATCATGACAGCAAAGGAGGTGATACGCCATGTCGAAATTCACGACGGGGGAGATCGCAAAGCTCTGCGGCGTGACGGTCCGCACGGTCCAGTACTACGATACACGCGGGATCCTCGTGCCGCGCGAGCTGACCGAAGGCGGGCGCCGGCTGTATTCCGAGGACGATGTGAAGCGGATGAAGATCATCTGCTTTCTCCGCGAACTCGGGCTGCCGATCGACTCGATCTCCCAGCTCCTCTCCGAAGACGATCCGGCGCGCGTGCTCTCCCTGCTGCTCGATCAGCAGGAGGAAATGCTGCGGCGGGAGATCGGCGAACGGGAGGAGAAGCTCGGCAAGCTCACCGAACTGCGCACCGGGCTGAGAAGCGTGAGCAAGTTCTCCGTCGAATCCATCGGCGACATCGCGGCTGTCATGTCAAACCGTAAAAAACTGAGGAATCTCCGCATCCTGATGGTGCTCATCGGGCTTCCCCTCAGCATCCTGCAATGGTCGTCCATCCTTCTTTGGATCACGAAGGGGATCTGGTGGCTGTTTCTGGTCTGGGTGCTTGTCGCGGTCCCCTACGGCATCTGGTTCTCGCGCTGGTATTTCCGGAAGATGGCCTATATCTGCCCCGCGTGCCACACGGTCTTCCAGCCGACGATCAAGGAAGGACTGCGGTCCAAGCATACCTATGCCACACGGAAGCTGACCTGCCCCGCCTGCGGACATCACGGCTTCTGCGTGGAAATCGCGGCGGAAGATCCGGAAAAGGAGGAAAAGGATCATGCGTAAAACGGAATTCAACAAGACGCAGGTGATCAAATATCTGATCTGGACCTTTGTGCTCGCGTACGGCATCCAGATCGGCGCGGCGTATCTGTACAACCATGCGAACAAGATGATCGGACAGCTGGTGATCGCGGCGATGATGTTCGTCCCGACGCTCGGCGTGCTGCTGGCCGGCGCCAAGCTGAAGGGCATGGGCTGGAGACCTCAGATCCGGAAGAACGTGGGGCCGATCCTCTTCGCGTGGTTCGCACCGATCGTTCTGACCGTCGTCGGCGCAGCGCTGTATTTCCTCGTCTTTCCCGGACATTTCGATCTGAGCGGGGAGTACCTGACAGCGAGCGCCGGCCCGGAAGTGCTGGAGCAGATGAAAGCTGAGGGGCTGACCTATCGCGCCTATGTCCTGATCACCGCGGTGTGCAGCTGCACCTATGCGCCGCTGATCAACATGTTCGTGGCGCTCGGCGAGGAGATCGGCTGGCGGGGATTCCTCTATCCGCAGCTGAAGGCGCGCTTCGGCACGCGGAGAGGCTGGCTTCTCGGCGGCGTGATCTGGGGCGCGTGGCATTGGCCGCTGATCTGGCTGATCGGCTATGAGTACGGTGCGGCAGCGGGAAACGCCGCCGGATATGGGGGATTCCCCGTTTCAGGGATGCTGCTCTTCTGCGTCATCACAGTCGGATGGGGCATCCTGCACGACTGGCTCTGTGAAAAGAGCGGGAGCATCTGGGTGCCCGCCCTCTTCCACGGCGCGATCAACGCGGCAGCGACCATCCCTCTGGCGCTGTGTCTGACCGACACCGGTTCCGCGAGACTGCTCGGCCCTGCGCCGATGGGGATCCTCGCCGGTCTGCCGCTGCTCATCGCGGCAGCGATCGTGTTCATGCGGCACAAAGAGCCGGAAAAGTAAGCAAACAAAAACGATCCCCACAGTTTCGCGCTGCGGGGATCTTTCCTGTTCTGTGATGTTTACGGCTTGAGCGCGGCGCTCCAGCCCTCGGAGAAGTTCTCTCGCCGGTACCATGTCGCCGTCAGGTTCGTCTGATCGTAGATCACGCTCCACTCCGTGCGCTCGTTCGGATCGGGGTCGAAGTTCGATTCTCCGGCGGCGGTCAGCGCGTCGCGCACCTGATAGACCGAGGCGGTCGGGTGATCCGCGAGGAAGGCCTCGAGGACCTTGAACCGCTCGTGGGACTGCGCCGCGCCGATCCCGTGTTTTTCGCCCTCGGCGACGTAGAAATTCGTGAGGACGGGCGTTTCGGTGACGATCATCTCCTGCTGGATGTATTCCACGGCGACGGCGTGTCCTTCGGCGTCGGTCACGGCAAAGTGGATCATCATATCGTAGGAGCCGTGCAGGTCGTACTGCCCGAGCAGCGCGATCGCCTCCTCCACTGTCGCCGCCCGGTCGAGCAGGAGCCGGAGCGCGGTGGTCGTCGTGAGGTCGGGCAGATCGGTCTTCTGCCGGATGCGGTCGGAATCGCTGATCATGTTGACGGATACGGCGAGGCCTTTTTCGTTCATGCCGTCGAGAGGCGCGTAATAGGCGGCCGCGGTGAGGGCTGCGTCGGACAGATTCGCCGCGCTCTCCTTGATGAAGTCGACGTTGACCGTCGAGAAGGAGGCATACGCACCGTCCGGATGCGCCTCGAGGAGGAGGACCTCGCGGCAGCTCCAGTCAAAATTGCGGCCGAAGATCCTGCCGCCGTCCGGGGATGTGACCGCGACCGTGCTGCATCCGACGCCCGGGATCTGAAAATCCAGCCCGGGTGCCGAGAGATGTCCGCTTAAGAACGCGAGCACCTCCCGGTCAGAAGACGCGCCGCCTTCTTCGAGAAACGCGGAGAAGCCGCAGTCCTCGACCCGCGCGAGATAGACGCCCTTCGAGATCTCCTCCATCCCGTTCGCGGGAGCCGAGACCGTCACGGCGTGCAGATCCTGTTCCGAATCGTCGGGGGCCGGGGCGGGTTCCTCCTCTTCCGGTGCGGCTTCCGTCTCCGGCACCGGCTCGGCGGCTGTCGGGGTATCCGGCGCGGGCTCGGCGGACGGTTCGTCCTTCGCACAGGAGGCGAGGGTCAGGATCAAGAGTGCGAGAAGTATGCAAATCCGTTTTTTCATGATGTCAGAATCTCCTGCGGTTTTATGCGCCGAACACGTCCCGGATCGCTTCGAGATAGCCGTAGCCGTACACGTCGTCCGGTTCGAGATAGCTCATCTCCGTCCACTCGTTCCACGAATTGATCGTGATGAGCGGCACGGTGTTGTACCTGTCACAATATTCCTTCGCTATCCGAAGACCTTTTTTGAAATTCTCCGGCGTGTTGTTCTTCATGATCGGCCGGGTGAGGAAGTGATGGCGGGGATTGTTGTCCCAGCCGACGGTCACATGCGGATAGTAGGGGACCTTGTATTCTGTCCGGACGCGCTCCCATTCCCGCGCCACATCCGGAAGGATCTCGAGGTAATCCCGGTTGCAGTCGACGAAATGGACGAACTGATAATGCGTCACGGAATCGAAGCCGAGCAGGTCGACAACGTCCTTCGTGGAGCCCGTGCGCCCGCTGTCCACGCCGCTCACGTTCACGGCACCCTCGCCCCAGATCGTGAGCTGGAGATGCAGGTCGGGGAATCCCGCTTTCCTGACGAGCGCGCGGAATGCGTCGATCGCCTCGCGCGTCTTATCCACGCCGCCGATACCGCGCATCAGGTTCATGACGTCGTAGATCATGAATACCGGGCAGCCGTCGATTTTATAGTAGTTCGGCCGCCGGAAGTACTTCTCGATCACCCTGCTGCACACGCGGTCGAATTCCTCGCGGGGCTGGGAGCCGAGCCAGATCACGCCATCGCGCCCGGACTGCCGCTTGTCCCACGTATAGCCCGCGTCGTGGTTCGCCCACATGAGATAGAACTGCATGTCCCCGTTGTTCGGCGCGCCGAGGAACCCGTCGTCGAGGCATTGCTCGAGGAACGGGCGGCGGTCGTACCAGTACCAGTCGTAGATGAAGACGTTCACCCCGTGGCGGAGCGCTTCCTTGATCTGGAATTCCATGACCTGCGGGTCCGCCTCGTCGACCGTGCCCCAGAGCGGGTGCCGGGGGAGGATCTGCCCGTCGACGCGGCTTTCGGCGGAGAGAACGGACTGCCATTCGCCGATCCCCTGCTCCCAGAACTGATAGGAACGCGGCTCCTTCCCGGTATAGGACGGCCAGATATAGGCTGCGATGTCGTATTTCTTCATGATGGTTCTCCTGTTGTCCGTTTATTTGATGCCTTCGTACTTTTCCAATAGCTTTTCGAGGGATTTCATCGTGACCTTTTCATTCTTGGCGAGGGAGGATGCGGCGTTCTCACAGCTCCTTGCGGAGGCGAGAAGGCTGCGGATCTTGCCGATGGGGGAGTTCAGACTGCCGCCGAAGATGTAGCCGATGTCAAGATAGATCCCGTCGACGATGATGTCGAGCATCTGCGAGGTCTCGGAGTCCCGGGAATACTTCGCCTTGAGCGCCGTCTCAAAGTAGGCGGGCGTCACCGTGCGGAAGGACTCCGCGCTCATCGCTTCGAGGAACGCTGCGACCATGGCCGCATCCGGCTCCGTGACGGGAATGCTGAACGAGGAGGACGCGTCGTGGACATACTCGGCGTATTTCTCCTGCGCCGTGTCCAGCTTCGGCATGGGCAGGATCCCGAAATCGGATTCCATATCGCGGAGCAGGTCGATGCCGGAAAGCATCCAGGTGACGAAGATCGTCTGATCTGCCTTCATCGTGTCCATGATCTGGTCGTTGTTGTAGGGCAGACGCAGGGTGTTCGTCCCCTCGAAGAGGAGCTTGTGCATCTTCTCCGTGAAGGTGAACATCCGGTCGCATGTGGCGTTGAAGAACCAGGTCCCGTCGTCGCCCTTCTTCAGGTATTCGACCCTGGCCGCGCCGTAGAAGGAGTCCGCGCCGAGCGTGTCGGTGTTCGTGAAATAGTGGCCGAAGATGTCGCCCTCATCCGGCGTCCCGTTGCCGTTCGCGTCCTGATAGACCGGCTCGCAGAGGGAGGTCATCTTGTCGATGGTCCATTCGCCCTCGTTCACGATCTGATAGAGGTTCACCTCTCCGTTATAAAAGGTGTCGAACAGCGTCTTGTTGAAGAACATGACGAACGCTCCGGAGATCATCGTTTGCCCGATCTCGCCCATGACGGTGTAGTTGTGGCCGTTGAAGTTGGTCTGTTCGAGGAAAGCCTGGTTATACCACGGGGCCGAGAAATCCAGATAAGGCAGTTCGTTCATCGGCAGCAGGATGTTTTCCATCGTGAGGGACATCATCGAATACATGCCGTTCCCGAGAAGGTCATAGTCGTTGGCCCCGGACGCGACGGATTTCTGGATCTGGGAGTTCGTGCCGCCGTGGATGTTGACGTCGGCGAGGATCAGATCCATCACGATGTTCAGCCTCTCCTGCGCCGCGAGGTTCCGGGCATACACCGCGTCGTTGACCACTTCGCCGTTCAGCTCTTCCGCCTCGAATTCCATCAGGGTGTCCCGGTCGCCGCCGCGCGTGTAAAAGTGGAGCGTCGCGCCGCCGAAATCGAGGTCGTCCGGCAGGGAATCCTTCACCTCGGAGCGTCCGTTGCCCTGGGGCTCCTCGGGATCGTCCGCCGTGACTGCCGGGATCCCGGCATCGGAAGTGACTTCCGGCTTTCCGGCGGGGTCGTCAGTCAATCCGTTCCCGCCGCCGGAGCAGGAGACGGCTCCCGCGAGCATCAGCGCCGCAAGGAGCAGGGAAAGGATGCGTCGTCCGTTTTTCATGTGATGCCTCCCATATGAATTTGTGCAGTTGTTTTTTATTCAATTCTCGCTCAGCCACGTCAGGGGACCGATGAGGCCCGAGGCAGGGATCGCCATGTAGGCGGAGAACCCGTCGCGTACGGCGTTGGCGAGCGTGTTCGATACCTCGATCACGAGCTCATTTTCGCCGTCCCGGAGCGCGTTCGTCAGATCGTAGCGGTACGGCGGGCAGACGCGGACGCCGAGATCGATGCCGTTGAGCCACAGATGCGACGTCTGCCCGACCTCGCCAAGATCGAGCGCGCAGGATCCCCGTTTGCCCTCGAAGGCGGCGGTGTAGCGGATCCGGCCGGAGAAGGCGGGGTCGCGGTCCGCCGAGGTGATGCTGAAGAGGGCGTCGGATGCAGCCGCGTCGGCAACGGTCGTAAAGTGATCGAGGTCGCTGTACGGCGCGGTCTCGACGCGGAAGGTGAGGGCGGCGGGGGCGGTTTTCGTCCATGTTTTCTTCGCCGGGAGCATGGGGAGATCGCCGTCCTTCTCAAAGACCGCGATCACGGACTGATACGGCGCGAGGCTCAGGGCCATGGTGCTGTCCGTGACGGAGATCGCCGCGCAGTCGTCGTTCAGCAGATCGAGGAGAACGCCGCCCGTCACGCCGTCCATTCCGGACAGCCGGACCGTCGTCTCGACCGGATCCGCCGTGGATTCGTTCACGAACATACAGATCTCCGACGACCCCGCCGTGTAGTGGCAGATCCGGAGCATCGGGAAGCCGTCGACCTCGATGTCCCGCACGAGGAATCCGCCGAGGCAGGCGAGCAGTTCTTCCGGCGTGGTGTCCGGCTTCATACGGATCACGCGCACGCCGTCGGCTTCGAGCCTATCGAGCGCTTCCGTCAGCGGAGCGGGCAGGAGCTTCGCCGCCGGGACGATCAGGGCCTGGTACGCCGCCGGACCGACACGGAGCAGCCCGCCCTCGGCTTTCGCGGGATGGACCCGGCTGCCGCTCGAATCTCCCGTGAAGCAGTCAGCGGGGAGAATGTCGAAATCGATATGCGCGTCATAGAGCGTCTTTGCCGGGACCTGCGTCAGCATCGCGTCGCCGTCCTTGTTCATCCATTCGGCGTCGGCGTGATAGAGGATCGCACAGTCCGCCCGGTGGACGCCGCCCGAGAGCAGATGCGCCGCGCGGTTGCCGTAGATCATGAGCTTCGAGAACGCCTCGAACTGCGGATCGACCCCGTTCGCGCCGAAATGCGGCGGGCAGTCGGGATCGGGGAACGCCGGGGAGAACGCATGGGGAACGAACCGGTTCACGCCCCGCACAAGCAGATAGTCGAGCAGCCACTTCGTCGCGGGGCCGCCCTCCGCCCAGCCGTAGGCGCCGAACACCTCGCACATCGCCCTGCCCTCCGTCTGCGTCCCGATATGGGCGAAGGAGGCGGCCAGCTTCGCGAGGACATAGTCGAAGAAGGCGGGATCCGCGTTGTTGCCGAACGTGGTGGACGTATGGATATAGTCCGACATGCCCGGCATGATCTGGTGCAGGACGATGTCGATGCCGCTCATGTGCTGTCCGTCGAGCGAGCGGAAATAGTGCCCGGCGCTACATCCGAGGCGGGCGTGCGCGTTCATGTCCTC
>JAEEGL014445812.1_pt1 | contig 16163 bp, 13 predicted proteins | sample 9134231 | NCBI WGS metagenome assembly JAEEGL01 (sample SAMN16246548, study PRJNA631951) | gut metagenome | biome: gut microbiome; feature: rumen; material: fiber-attached | host: Bos | place: Iran: Karaj | collected 2018-10
AACTGTCTGACACTCTTATACTGCTGTAAGATTTCCTTCTTTAAAATCTCTGCTTTTGTCATGACTCTTTCCTCCTACGTACTTCAAAATCTTGTGAAATCTTTCTTTTTGCATTGAATAGTCTACCACATAGACGGTTTTTCGTCATTCACTTTTTAGGGGAATTTTCAACTAAAATTTTATCAAGATTAACAAGTGATTTTTGGCATTTTAACGAAAGTGCGTTTGTGCACAAGAATTTGCGAAAGTGTTCACACTTTTTTCACAATTCATTGTTAAAATAAAAGACTTTTTAACGTTAATACCGATATATCGTGAATTAATTTACTTCGAAAATTCTCATACTAATTAACGAAAAAACAAACAGTACCGCAGTACTGTTTGTTATATAGCGTAAAGCCACTATTCATCGGCATTTATAGCTTCCAAATGATTGGTCAAATATGCCATAACCTCATTGTAGCTATCTTTCGGAATACTATAAACTTTATGTATTTTTCCCGCACATTCAAAGTCTATAGAGCCCATTTTTCTGCTGATTTTCAGCACATTCTTGTACTCGGTTATATCAACCTTGAAGTCCGCTTTGCATTTAAACTCGCAGCGCTCCGCAAAAAGGCTTAAAGTCCCTTCCTTGAACCCGCTGCTGGCCTTGATCTCGTAGTCCGGACCATCCTTGTCGATATTCGAAATTTCCCACTTTTTATTGTCTGAGGTAAGCACCGGCTCACTGATAAAGATGTCCTTAAATTCAGCCTGGTTGTCTGGGTCCGTCATATCGTCAATGCCGCTTACGCTGGTCTCAATAAGACTCGTAAGGGAATTGTAGCTGACCTTGATAACATAGTTACTAAGGAGCTGGATCTGAATCCGTTTGGTCCTAATCTTATGTCTGAACTTAAGCGTGTGGTAACCGGCCTTGGCGGAAAAACAGATAACCTCGCCGGGCCTTACTTCATAGAGCTTCTCATCATCCACAAACACCTTCATCACGCTCTTATCATCATCTCTGTGGCCCTGACAGCTGATCTTGATAAGGAACTCTTTGCCGTCCTCGAAGACTTTTTTACCGCAAAAAGGGCAAAAGTTCATATTTGTTTTTAGAATACCACCGCAATTGGGACATTTCATAAAAGCTTCACCCCTTCTTCGTTAATATATATTCCACCGCTCACAATAAACTGCTGCACTCTTGTAAGACAGACCCTTTCCTTGGAGGCAATGACCACGTCAAAAGATCTGTCTTTCCAGGGAAGTTCACAGAGATTGGGATCTCCCCAGGTCACCTCATCGGTCATATGCCCCGCGATCGCCGCCGCAAAAGAATTAAGGCACACACCTGCAACAAAGGAATCCGGCAGGATCTGTTTAATTCTCGAGGCCGTGGCTCCAAGGCCACACTCAAGATCAAGTATTCTCAAGGGTCTTTTTTTATCAAAATAGTAATCCGTAACAGGAGGAATTACCTCCTCCCAGTAGCTGACATAGCTCCAGGCATCAAAGCCCCATTTCTCCCGGAACCTCTCCCGGTTAACCTCCATGGCATCGCTGTGCCCCGCAAAGCCACCGCCGCCGTTATGGTACACGAAGGCATTTGTGCAAAGATACTGATCAAAGCCTGCCAGTGCTAAACGTATGCCCAGATCATCGTCCTCGAAATATCCGGGATAGAATCTTTCGTCAAAGACCTTGTTATCGGGACAGGCCGCCCTGATGGCATCCCCGGAAACAAGGACTGCAAAACCTATCAGCTTGTATCTTCTGACCAGCGAATTAACGGCCAGCCGTACATTGGACATTGCTGTCCTCTCAAAAATATCAAGACTCCTGCCAAGTTCAAGGCTCTTATGCCAGTTATCTCCAAGCGCGGTGCCTGCTGCCTTCTCGAAAAAGGAAGGCCCCATGTCCTGTCCCTGAGCTGAGTTGGAAACAGCCCCTACGGCGCCCACGTTTCTGTCCTCATACAAGCCCATCCGCAGCCAGAAGATGGCATTAGGAGTCACCACAGCATCATTGTTCAAAAAGAATATATCGTTGCCTTCCTCTGCCATGGAAGCCCCGAAATTACAGCCGGCGGCAAAGCCCAGGTTTTTGTCCAGAAGAGCCAGCTTGAAATGTCCGCTGTTTTCCTCTTCTTTGCCGCGAAGGTACTCATAAACGCCCTCTTCCTGAGATGCGTTGTCCACAACCACTATCTCGTAGCTTCCCTCGGGCTGGTACCTTTCTATTGCAGATATGCATTCCTTCATGATCTCAAGATCGTTATAGGAAAGCACCATAATACTCACATTTCTGACTCTCAGCGCCGTATCGGCCTCTACATCCTTAAGCTGCGCAAGAATCACCTGCCTGTCTTCCTCGTTATCGCAGTAATGAGCCGCCATCTCAAAACACAGATAGGCTTTGTTAATATTTATGTTGCGATAATAGACTCCAAGCATGTAAAAGAGCTCATAGTTTCTTCCATTATGATTAAGCCCCTTTTCAATGGCGCCAAGCTCCGCATTGCCGTCGCCAAGCTGTTCCCAGATACTGGCTTCAAGCACACACAAAGATGCTGCATCCTCAGGGGTCAGATCTTCAATATGCACATATTCTTCCTGCAGCTCATACAGGGCCTCCTCCATGTCGCCCCCGGCTATCAGATCCTTAAGCTTATCGAACATCTATGTGCTCCCGAATAATTATTAACTAAATTATATCATATTTTTGATCGTCTCCTCAAAGGAGATTGATGCTCTCCAGCCTGTATCCCTATAAATCTTGTCCACGGAGGGCTTAAGGGATACGAAGGGCTTTGGCCTGTCTCCGTAAGTTATAAGTTCAGGGTCAGCCAAAAGAACTTTTGCAGTCCTTTCGGTAAACTCTTTTAAAGGCCTGTAATCGCCGTTTGCTATGTTATAGATATTTTGGTCCAGCCCCCTCTCTAAAAGGGCCAAAATCGCCTCTGCAGCGTCTCCTGCGTCCAAATAATCCCAATACTGTTCGCAGGAACTAAGTATCATCCCCTCGCCCTTTTTGAGTCTTGAAACAAGATCCGGAAACATTCTTCCAGAAGGCTCATATTTGCCGATGAGACTGAATATCCTGCCCCAGATAAATTCCATATTATATTCACGGGCTTTTTGACCAAGAAGCTCGTAAGCCTTAACTTTGCACCTTCCATAGGCGCTGAAGGGCGAGGGAGGAAGGTCCTCTGTAATAATTCCATCCTTTATCCCGTATTCAGCCTGAGAACCTATTCCGACAAATCTTTTCACGCCCATTTCATGAGCTGCCTCCATGAGGTCAAGAGAAGCCTTCACATTGGCTTCCTGGGCTGCTTCATCATCTCGTCCGCCGCCCCAGGCAAGGTGGATCACCGCGTCCGGGAACTCTCCCCCTTTTTCCCGAAGGATTCCGGGAAGGTCGCCATAATTCTCCATCTCGCAGTAAACAGGAACCACATTCTTAAGCCCCTTACATCTGTTGTTATGAGAAGAACCCTCCCTGCCAAGGGCAAAAACCAAATAGCTGTCCCCCGACATATGTTCCACAAGATTAGCCCCGGCAAATCCGAAGGCACCTGTCACCAGTACTTTTTTCATACCACCGCTCCTTACGCAGTCTATTAAATAAGCCTTAGCTGCTCCGTCCTAATTCGTAAGCAGCCAAGGCTCCAATTTCGTTTCTTAAATCTCACCGATGCCGGGCACCGGTCCTTGTCAGCCGTTGTCGTCTATTATCAGTTCTTCAAGTTCCGTTTGCTGCTCCTCATCGGCGGGTGTTCCTTCCGTCTCCGTATTCACATTGTTTTCAGGTGCAGCGTTTATTCCATCGAGAGCTTCCTGATACAGCCTCTCGAACTCTTCTCTTACAAGCTCCTCAAGCCTTTCTTCTATGAGTTCCTGAAGTTTCTGCTCCTTGAGCTCTTCCAGTTTCTCACGGCGGAGCCTTTCCAGCTTGTCCTCTTCAATTGTGAGTCTTCGCTTGGGTTCTTCCTCCGGATCATCACTTTCGGGATTATCCTCATCTTCAGTCAGTTCCAGAACCTCCATGGTTTCTCCGTCAGAAGTATCCTCATCAGAATTTTCTTCAGCAGAATTGCCCTCATCAGAATTGCTTTCACCGGAAGTCATTACATCAGCATCTGCAGAACTTACGTCTGTAGCTTCATCAGAAGTTTTTTCCTTTGCTTGCTTCATAGCCTCCCGAAGTTCATCCTCATCAAGAGCCATTGTGCTCCAGGACACCACAATCGAAGGACTTGAAGTCGTATTTCCCCAGTTGCCGTTTGCATTACATGCACCGGTCAGCGCAAAGGAATATGCCTCATAAGAATCCTCCCCGTCCCCGGTCTTTTTAGCTTCATACTGCCCGGACTCTTCATTCCAGACGTAGGTCGGGCCCTTCCTTGAAGGTGCCTGCAATATCGACTCAAGCACAACGTCTTTGCCAGGAGTTACGGGAATTTCGTTTCCATCATTGTCTATAAGTGCAAGATACAGTTCCGGATTGACCGAGTCTGCAAATTCCTTGTTGCCGTTCATTATAAAAGAGTCTGCGTTCATAATTGACGCTTTTATGATAACCTTAACCGGAATCGTGCCTTTATTCTTGATCGCAAGGAAATCACTGGTGGATGAAAAGAGATACTCACCGTCTGAATTCTTAAACAGAACCGTAGCACTTTCTTCAACCTTACCCCCACCGTACTTGGCTGCGCTTGTCTGATAAACCAGCTTCATGGGGTCCATGATAAAATCAAATACATTTTTATTATCAGTAACAGGAAACTCTACTTTGGCAACTCCCTCCGGCAGCTCTTCCACCGGCGCATCAAGGGTGATCACCCCTGACTGAGCTCCATTATCTGCCTCAGGATTCTCTTCCTTTTGCTGTGCTTCTTCCGCTTCCCTGCGGGCAAGTTCCTCTCTAAGCTCGTCCTCATCTATCTGTGCAAGGAGCTCCTCCTCATCAATGAGACCCTTGAGTTCCTCCACATCTATGGTGGCTCTGAGCTTATCTCTGTCTATACTGTCATATATAGCCTGAACATCTATCCCTTCGCCATAGGCTTCTTCCAATTCCGCATTTTCAGAAGCCATCGCCGTCACAGGAGAAATAGCAAGAAGCGCAGCAACAAACAAAGCCATGAATCGTAGGTAAACATGTCTTTTGTCTAACATCATTCTGCCTCCTTTGCATTAATTTTGAGAAAAAAACCTGATATCTCAATTTCTTTTTCGGCAAAAGAGGCTGAAACCTTTAGCGCCAACGCAAAAATATTTTTATTTTCCGCAGGCTTTTATTATGACTTCTGACATGTAATCAATCTTCCTGTCGGAAAGTCCGGGATAAACACCGATCCAGAAAGCATCCCTCATGATCTTGTCGGTGGTATCAAGACTTCCGCTAACCCTGTAGGCATCGGTATCCCTGTACTCATCAAAGCAAGGATGCTTAATGATATTTCCGCTAAAAAGAAGTCTCGTCTGAATATTGTTCTTCTCAAGAGCAGCAGTTATAGCATTTCTTGTGATTGCCTGTCCGTCAGGCGTTACAGCACCGTCCTTCACGCACAGGATAAAGCCAAACCAGGAAGGATTACTACCCTCCTCGGGCTCAGGAAGAACAAGCACATCTGAGAGACATTCAAGATTCCCCCTAAGCCTCTTCCAGTTCTTTCTTCTGCTCTCGGCAAAAGAAGTAAGCTTATCCAGCTGAGCTACGCCCACTGCAGCCTGCATATCGGTAGCCTTGAGGTTGTAACCAAGGTGGCTGTATACATACTTGTGATCATAGCCATCAGGGAGCTGACCAAAGTGTCCGTCAAATCTCCTGCCGCAGAAATTGTCCTTGCCGGGAGGGCAGATGCAGTCTCTTCCCCAGTCCCTGAAGCTTCTGACAAGTCTGTGAAGAAGAGGATTGTCGGTGTATACACAGCCGCCCTCTCCCATGGTGATGTGATGAGGGGGATAGAAACTGGAGGTACCGATATCTCCCCAGGTTCCAGTATATCTGGTCTCCCCGTCAATCTCGTACTCTGATCCCAGGCTGTCGCAGTTATCCTCCACAAGCCAGAGATTGTGCTCTGTGCAGAACTTCTTAACTTCCCTGAGATTAAAGGGATTGCCCAGAGTGTGAGCTATCATGACTGCCTTGGTCTTGTCTGAAAGTGCGCCTTCCAGTCTTGTTACATCGATGTTGTAGCAAGGAAGCGCCACGTCAACGAATACAGGCACAGCCCCGTACTGAAGTATGGGCGCTACCGTTGTGGGGAATCCACAGGCAACTGTAATTACCTCATCCCCTCTTTTTATCTGCCTCTCCTTAAGTTCCGGCGCTGTAAGAGCCATGAATGCAATAAGGTTGGCAGAGGATCCGCTGTTTACAAGGCTTGCGAACTTAACTCCAAGGAGCTTCGCAAACTTCTCCTCAAACTCATCTGTATATCTTCCGGCTGTGAGCCAGAAATCCAGTGAAGAATCCACCAGATTAACAACTTCTTTCTCGTCAAACACGCGTCCCGCATAGGGAATCCTGTCCCCTTCCGAGAACTCCTCTTTATCCGTCTTCAAGAACTTCTCATAATACTCTTTGGTAAGTCTCTTAATCTCTTCTCTTGCGGCCTTCTCAGCCTCTCTGTCAAAACTTGTCATATTTCATCCTTTACATACAAATAATTATATTAAGCCAAAGTACTCACGTACCTGCTTCTCCAGACACTCATTGGCACTTCCGTCAAAATAAGCCTTGGTCCATTCCACGGTTTTCCCGATGGCGGTATCGATGTTCCACACAGGAGCCCATCCGAGTCTGGCCTTGATCTTGGAACAATCCAGTTTGAGGTAGTTGGCCTCATGGGGGCCTCCGTCACTTTTTTCCTCAAAAGTAAATCCTTCACCCCACTTATCCCCAAAGAGCTCCGCCAGTCTCCTTGCGGTCACGGCATCACTTTCATCAGGTCCGACGTTGTAATATCCCGCCTTGGACCTGTCTGTATACTGCTCCTTGCACAGAAGAAGGTATGCTGACAGCGCCTCAAGAACATGCTGAAAAGGCCTTGTGGAATAGGGGTTACGAAGTACGAGGCTGCGCCCATCCCTAACTGCCCTAACGCAGTCAGGCACTATCCTGTCCGCAGCAAAATCTCCGCCGCCAATTACATTACCGGCTCTGGCAGTTGATACCGCGATATTCATCTCATTAAAAAAGGAATTGATATAAGAATGTGTCACCAGCTCCGAGCAGGATTTGCTGTTGGAATAGGGATCGTAGCCGTCCAGCTTCTCATCCTCTCTGTAGCCCCACTCCCACTCGTTGTTCTGATAGACCTTATCCGTGGTCACATTAAGAAAAGACCTGACACAGCTACTGTTTCTTACGCACTCGCAGATATTGACTGTGCCCATAACATTGGTCTCATAGGTATAACGGGGATTTCTGTAGCTCTCCCTGACAATGGGCTGAGCCGCAAGATGTATCACAATCTCGGGCTGCGCCTCATCAAAAAAGCTCTTAAGCGCATCCATATCACGAATATCCCCGATTCGCGACGTAATCTTTTTCTCCACTTTGGATATGTCAAAGAGATTCTCTTTCTCCTGGGGTTTCAAGGCATATCCATAAACTTGTGCGCCTGCCATCACAAGTATATTGCAAAGCCAGGCGCCCTTAAATCCGGTATGACCGGTTATAAATACTTTTTTGTTTTTGTAAAAATCCAGCATCATTACTCCAAAACGCTATTCAATATAATTGTCCGCCACCTGCTGAGCCTCTCGCTCGTAGTCCTTGGCCTGTTCCTCGTTGCCCAGCTCTCTGTAGCACCTAGCCAGTGCAAGCCTTGGAAGTTCGCGGCTCTTCTTGATATCAAGGATGCTCGTGCATTCATAGGCGGCATTAAAGTACCAGATAACTGCTTCGTCCAGATCTCTCTTTTTGTAATAATAATCTCCGAGATCATAGCACATCTCACTGCTCATGTCAGTTATGGCATCCTTAAGAGTATACTTCAAAAGTGTCTCCGGGTCATCCTCAATTACAGCAGCATGGGCAACAACGCAGCAGGCCTGCTTGACCTCATCTATGCTTCTGTTATTGTCCTTGACGGAGGCGGCAAAAAACTCTTTGGCCTTGATAAAATCATCATCGGTACCCGCAAGAAACAGCTCCCTTGCGTACATTCCGTGAAGCCTGTTGGATATTGCCCTGCCCTCCGATACAGCCTTTCTGAAGGAGGCGAGATCTCTTCCTGCGTGATTCTCCCTGGGTCTGTGAATGATCTCCACATCACTGTTGCAGATCACCGGATCCAGTGAAACCATCTCATGGATGGGATCGACCCACTTAAAGGTACGGATTCTCTTAAAAAGTTTGGGACGAAGTTCCCTGTCATAGTTGTAGACGGTATTAAATGCAAGCTGATTGCAGTAATACATCTGGACAATATCGATGTTGAGCTCATCAATGTCACCTTTGAGTTTCAAGAATCTCTTGCGATTGTCCTCGTCCAGTTCCTCATCCGCATCGGCGGCGTAGATATAGTCGCATTTTGCCAGTGAAAATGAATAGTTCCTGGCATCGCTGAAGTCCCCTGTCCACTCAAAATCGTAGACAGTAGCGCCGTTTTCCCGGGCTATCTCCTTGGTTCTGTCAGTAGAGCCGGTATCAACAACGATCATCTCATCAACTATGCCCTGAAGACTCTTTAAGCATGTTCCAAGGCACGCTTCTTCATTCTTAACTATCATGCACAGACTAATCGTAACCATATTGGCACCTCCGCATATATTAATGTTATCTTTTTATCTGCTTTTTTTCAACTGTTTGAAATTTCACGGCTGGAAATTTTACCGGCGGAAGAATACAATATTATAGTTAAAAAAAATTAATCCACGAGGACTATTGTGATCAGAGTAAGTAACAGATTAAATAGATTAAAAAATATCAAAACATATACAGCACCAATATTGGCATTGTTATTGGGCCTGAGCCTATGCTCCTGCGGAGTAAACACTGGCAGGCAGGAAAGTTCTGCTGTCCCCGCCTACGACGGCAAGGACTATGTGGAGATCTCAACCATCACCGCAGAAGGCGAGAATCCCGAAGAGTTCGCAGCTACCTATGAGCCGATGCAGAACTTTGACTCAGAACTCAGCGTCCCCACCTACGTCACCAAGGTCGACGATACCTATTTCATTGTGGACTGCTATCACAACCGTATCATCTACAGCACTGAAATGGGCATCCCTCTGAATCAGTGGCATATAATGTCATCGAATCTCACACAGCCCCATACTCTGGCAAGTGATGGCAAGGTATATATCGCAGACGACACAGAGAACAACAGAATACTGGTATTTGAGAAATTTGACGGCAAATTCATCAATACCCAGTCTCTCTACAACGTAGGCAGCAGGCCGCACTACACCGTCTATGACAAACAGACCGACACCTTCTATGTATGGAGCTCCGTCACCGGTGAGCTGTACTGCTTCAGACACCCCGCGGATTCTTCAAGAATATACCTCACTGAGATCAAGAAGATCCCGGAACTTGATGGAATCTACGTAAGATCCTTTTCCATAATCGACGGAGATATCTTTTTTGTCTCAGGAGTATCCCAGTCCGGCCAGGCTCCCAAGATCTACAGATGCAGTCTCCAGGATCTTAGCATCAAGGAAAGCGTAGACATCCCTGAACAGATCGCGGGAATGGCTCAGATAACCGCCATCGGTGATTATTATTACATAACGGTTTCCACAGACCTTTCAGGAGATCAGAATGCTGCGACCATAATAAGAACCGGAGATCTTCATGAGCTCTCTTCCGGAAACTACGAAGATATCTACTCCGACTACTTTATAGGCGGCGGAACCCCCTATTACATCTCAGAGGTTGACGGAACCTATTACCTCACAGAACATCGACTTAAGGGTCACGGCGTATGGAATTTCACCTGCGACGAACACGGCAACATAACAAATGTCACGGCAGTTTATTAAGCTACCGTGACATTTTTCTCATCCGCCTTACATCCTCAGAGGATATCTCCTCTTTACTGTATCTGGCTTTTTCATATAATTTTCTGATATCCTGACTATTTCCCGTCTCGCTATAGGCGGCCCTTAGCTGCTCTTCCGGGGTATGGCTGGAGCGAACATCCTCAAAGCCTGCACCCTTTTTTACAAATCTCTTGTACAAAAGTCTTACCTGGCCTCTGTTCGAAAGCCTTGCTGCAAGCGGAATTCGATTCTCTTTTCTACCGTCTCTGTCACCGGTTTCCTCCTGAAAAGCGGGCTTAAGATACTCAACCTTATCCCTCGAGAGCCTGTCCCTTATCCCTATGCGTCCCTCGTTGAAATATCTGATAAAAAACATTACAGCCTTAACCATGGCAATCACAAAGCCGATGGCCACCACTATCGTCAGCATACCAAAAAGCACATCCCAAAGTATCCTGATATATGAGTCGTCATAGCCCATTGGATGAAGCGCCAATTCTCCCTGTCCCTGGGCCGGCGGCGGAAGATACTCTTCCTCCATGATGGTGTAATCAAACAGTGAAAACAGCCACTTAAGGAACCTGATCATAACCGCTCCCACTGCGTCCATTATCTCTTTTCCATAGTCCAAAAAGACACAGAGAGCCATAAACACCATGCTGATACCGATATATATCACCAGCATCAGACGATTGGTCCCAAGTATGGATTCATAGGGAACTCTCGCCCTCTCCTTAAACACTGACACCGCTGCTGCCGTCTGCCTGGTATTATAAAAGATCACCGCCAGGATTCCCCAGAATATCTCGCACAGAAGCACCATAAGCTGCGCATCCCCAGCCTTGGCCAGCTTGCAGGCTATCATCATCGCCACAAACAAAAATGCCTCAGGCATAGCCGGATAGAAATACACGCCCTTTCCCAGCTTGGCGTTGATGGCAATAACTGTTATCGCTACCATGATAATCGCTCTGACAATCGTAAAGCCCATATTCTGGGTTCCCGAAGCCACCGACAAATAGGTGCACAGCACTATTCCCGCCCCGTGTCCCAGGAAGAACGGCACGATGCCTGAAAAAAGGTACTGCACCAGCTCGCTTATCAGCACGAATACAGTCAATAGCAGATTGCCTGCATACATAGCGGTGCTTCCCTCCATTCCCGTGGCTCTGAACAGAACGCTCGCCATAACAAAGGGCAGCATCATATTATTTAAAATTCTAAGTATCTCCAGTTTCTTATTCATCTATAGTCTCACTCATGAATAAACATTCTAAGATCAATTCTCTTATCACCTATGGGAGTATTGTCCATATCCCTTGTTATTGGGCATATCCATAGCAAATGCCCCTTCTTGTCGCAGAGTGTCTGTGCAGCTGAAACAGCGCCTTCTCTTCTGCTGGTGGAGATAAAACAGTAGGTTGTTCTGTCATTATCCTCTTTTTCCACGTTGCGTTTAATAATCTCCCTCAGATCATCCTTGTCCTTGGTAAGGTCAATCCTTGCAAGAGCTCTTAAAAAGCTGGTGACATGATCCTTGGACGCTCCTGCGGACAGAGTAACCGTCTCTCCGGTGACCTTGTCCTTCCCGTTGGTTAGTAGCGAAACGGGAATGCCTTTTTTGATCAGTTCATCAGCCAGAGACATACATATCCTGATGCTGTCCTCAAGAAGTTCTGTCTCAAACAATATCCTTGGTTCCTCCACATTAAGCACCAGTGTGATCTCAGGACTTGAGGTATAGTCATGAATGTTGACCTTCATCTGCCCCGTCCTTGCAGTCGCCTTCCAGTTGATGCTTCCCATGGGGTCTGTGGGCACATATTCCCTTATTCCTCTGAAGGTAAAATTGTCTTCGTAGAGAATGCGCCTTGTCACCACCTCCCCGCATAGCTGCAGCATTAGCGGCTCTATCCCGGCAAAGGGAAGAAGCCTTGGATAAACATATAAACTTGTTCTCTGCTTTCTCATTGCATAATGAATATCCGGGCTGAAAAAATCCGAAGCATTGATACTGGTCTGAAGGATGCTGTAATACCCCCTCTGCGGGCAATGAACCGGCAAAGTCCTGGTAATCCTGGAATAAAAGCGAAGGCTGAATACATCCAGAACATTAACCCTGTCCGACACCGTCACATTGGTCTCATCATCAAAGGCCAGACCTATATCAGTCTGAAAGCCCACCTGAAGGATATGAAGCGGAATGAAGTTCCTGTTGGTGACAACCTCCGTCAGGGATGTCTCTTCCCCCTCCACCACGGCGCTTTTGTCAAAACCAAGCTCCACCTCCAGATTCCTCTCCCAATACCTTGCAAAAAGATATCTCTCCAGCTGATACAGCAGATATAGAATAATTGGAATCAGTATTATAGGCATCAGAATACCTCTGTAGGTACCGGGACCTCATTTAATATCTCATCGATTATCTCCCTGCCGCTTCTGACAGAGCCGAAGCTTACGCCAACATACAATCTGTGGGCAAGAACAGGTCCTGCCAGCTTCTTGACATCCTCGGGAGTTACATAGTCCCTTCCCTGAATATAACTGTAGGCCTGGGCACTGTTCATAAGTGCAAGACTTCCTCTGGGGCTCACACCTGCTGCCACGTCATCTCTTTTTCTTGTGGCAACCGCAATGTCTGCGATGTATTCCCTTATCTGAGGATGCACCTGTACTTTCAGAGCCTCAGCCTTCATGGTCTCTATATCATTCATGCTTGCAACAGGCTCAAGGCTCTCCAGCAGTGCGTTTTTCTTCTCACCAAGAAACCTCTCCAATATACCCGCTTCCTCATCTCTTCCGGGAAGCCCCATGGAGAGCTTCATGATAAATCTGTCCAGCTGCGCCTCGGGAAGAGGAAAAGTTCCGCTGGTCTCAATGGGGTTCTGAGTAGCTATTACAAAAAAGGGCTCGGCAAGCCGTCTGGTGACACCGTCTATGGTGACCTGTCTCTCCTCCATACACTCAAGAAGTCCGGCCTGAGTTCTGGGAGTTGCCCTGTTTATCTCATCTGCGAGAAGGATATTGCAAAAAACCGGTCCCTCGTTAAAGACAAACTCGCCCTTACCCGCTTGGTATACGTTTAGTCCCGTAATATCAGATGGCAGCAGGTCCGGTGTAAACTGAATCCTGTTATATGAAGCATCGATGGATCTGGCCAGCGCCTTAGCCAGCATAGTCTTACCGGTTCCCGGAACGTCCTCCAGGAGCACATGTCCCCCCGCCAGAATGGCCGTCAGCACCATAGTTATCGTCTCATCTTTTCCTATTATGACTTTTCCTATATTTTCTCTTATATCCGTAATCTTTCCCATGTGGACCTCCCAATCCTCCAAAAGCCTTATATCCTCTATTCTGCAATATTTTTCCCAAAACATCCACACCCAAAAATAACCTTTCAGGGCAATTATTAGAATATCAAAAATACACTTTCGTTATTTCGCAAAAGCATGTACAATAATTTAGGGGGTTACATCATGAATCTTATACACGGAGCAAAGACGCTCATCGAATTACGAAAAGACTATTGCAGCATGAATCCTGAAGAAAAAAAGGATTTCTATGAGGCAAAATGCAGATATTATCAGAACTATGTGACTGTGATAACGATTGCATCTGCTTTATTATCCATGCTGTATCTTATTCCGGATTATCTGATAAACGGTTCCATTATTCCCACCCTGCTTCCAAGGCTGTTCGCATTTATCGCAGCGGCAGTGTTTCTTATCGTCACCGGTCGTTGCCAAAAACGCAGCGTTCTTGTATTTATGGATCATTTTTTGGTCCACGCCATAGCTCTTAGTTGTATCTGTACTGTTTTCAGGCTCGAGGACAACACCTATGCAGGAGAAGGTTTTATTATAATTTATCTCGTATTTATGCTGACAGGTTTTGCATCCAAGCCATTGGAGTCACTTTTTTCCTGCATTATGTTTATTTTGGAAGTCATTATATCCACAACGGTCATCACATACTCCGATCTTGAATGTATCATTGTCCCCATGTGTCTATGCACCATTGGAATCTTTATCTCCCATATGCTCCTTATGCTTTTTTACCTGGATCATTACAGAATAATGCAGAGGCTGGAGCTTGCCATGGTAACAGACCCGCTTACCCAGGTATATAACAGGCATCTCCTGGAGAGGATAATCACCCAGAATGCTCTGAAGGATATAAACGGCCCCGTCGCAGTTGCAATGCTGGATATTGACTATTTCAAGCAGGTCAACGACGAACACGGACACTACACCGGAGATCTGACCCTTCTCTATATCGGCCAGAAGCTTTCAAATGAGACCCACGACGATGACTTTGTTATCAGATTTGGCGGCGAAGAATTCATCATTATACTGAAAAACTGTGATGTAAACAACGCCTGCGCCAGAATGGAACAGTTCAGGCGCGATATAGAAGCCGCAACGGACATTCCTGTTCCGGTCACAGTATCCATCGGCGTTTCAAGATATACCGGAGACTTCAGTAAGACCATCCAGAATGTAGATAATGCACTGTACAAAGCCAAGAACACCGGCAGAAACAAGGTGGTTGTATATTAAGATCAAATAATATTCGAAAAAAAGCCTGAAGGAAATACCGACTACTCACCGGTAAGCCTTCAGGCTTAAATATTGTCTGTAATTACTCTTAAATTATTCCCCATTACTCCTCAGAGGTATCTCCAACAGGCTTACCACCTGTAGCAAGCCACTTAAGATAAGCATTGATAAAGGGATCAAGATCTCCGTCAAGAACTCCGTCGGCATTGGATGCCTTGAAGCCTGTACGTGTATCGTTAACCATTGTATATGGCTGAAGTACGTAGGATCTGATCTGGCTGCCCCAGGCGTTATCCATAACCTCACCTCTGATGCCGGCAAGCTTGGCAGCCTGCTCTTCCTGCTTCATGATAAAGAGTTTGGCCTTCAGCATCTGCATAGCCTTGTCCTTGTTCTGGAACTGTGAACGCTCATTCTGGCAGGCAACAACAACGCCGGTAGGGATATGAGTGATACGTACAGCTGATGAAGTCTTGTTGATGTGCTGTCCGCCGGCACCACTTGAACGATAAGTATCAATTCTAAGATCATCGGGATTGATGTCGATATCAACATCCTCCTCGATATCAGGCATTACGTCGCAGGATACGAAGGATGTCTGTCTCTTGGCCTGCGCATTGAAGGGACTGATACGAACAAGTCTGTGTACGCCGTGCTCTGACTTAAGAAGTCCGTAAGCATTGGTTCCTGTGATCTGGAAAGTAACTGACTTGATTCCGGCTTCGTCTCCGTCAAGAAGGTCAAGAACCTCTGTGGTGAAGCCCTTTCTCTCTGCCCATCTTGTGTACATACGATACAGCATGCTTGCCCAGTCACAGGCCTCTGTACCGCCTGCACCGGCGTTAAGACGAAGGATTACATCATATTTGTCATAGGGCTGGTTCAGAAGGTTGCTGATACGGATATTCTCAAGGGTTGTCTCGAAATCATCCAGCTCAGATCTGATCTCAGCTGCCATATCCTCATCATCAACACCCTCTGCGTTCTGCATATCGATAAGATCTATGATGTCGCCGTACTGGTTATTGAGTCTTTCAATGTTCTCCACAAGGTCCTGCATGTTCTTAAGATCCTTGGTCTTCTTGTTGGCCTTCTCTGCGTTGTCCCAGAAGTTAGGCTCCTCCATCTCTCTTGAAAGCTCTTCGATTATCTTTTTCTTAGTGTCAAGGTCCAGGGAAGCTGTGACCTCTTTAAGTGTATCCTGAAGGTTCTGAATCTCAACCTTCATCTGATCTAAAACTACCATTATTCTAACTCCTATACATATAAACGAGCGATACGGACTGCTCCGCTTCGCTCCCGCACTCATACCCTGCCGTGGCAGTTCTTGTACTTCTTGCCGCTTCCGCATGGGCATGGATCATTGGGATAAACCTTGGCTTCAACTCTCTTAACGGGAGCCTTGGCAACTGAGTCATCCTTGTTTGTTCCCGTAACCTTGGCAACCTGCTCACGCTCAACCTTCTCCTCGATGTGAACGTGGAACAACAGTCTTACTGTATCTTCACGGATTGCCTTGGTCATGTCGTCGAACATCTCGAAACCTGCAAGCTTGTACTCGATCTTAGGATCTCTCTGACCATAAGCCTGAAGTCCGATACCCTGGCGGAGCTGA
>JAEEGL014471559.1_pt1 | contig 16163 bp, 8 predicted proteins | sample 9134231 | NCBI WGS metagenome assembly JAEEGL01 (sample SAMN16246548, study PRJNA631951) | gut metagenome | biome: gut microbiome; feature: rumen; material: fiber-attached | host: Bos | place: Iran: Karaj | collected 2018-10
AAGTAACGTCAGTCGTGTTCCATACCGTATCAGCAATGGTTCCAGCCGTGTAGGTCCACATATACATAAAGGCTACCCAGCAGAAGAACTGTACCAGTCCGACCTTCCAGAACGTTGAGGGGGCATTCTTCAACAGGGTAAACCAGTTGACGCTTTCCTCCTTCTGCTCAGGTAGGGGGTTGTACTCTAAATACTCCTGCGGATTCCACTCCTTCACCTTCAACGTTGTGTAGATGACACAAAGAATGAGGATAGCAGCACCAATGTAGAACGACCAGATGACCGAATCGGGAATAACACCCTTGGCAGCCACATTGCTGATGCCGACAAAAGCGAAGACGTATGGGAATACATAACCCACCACGGAACCGGCATTGCACAGGAAAGACTGGATGCTGTAGGCCTTGGCCTTCTGCTCCTCGTTCACCATGTCGCCTACCAGCATCTTGAACGGCTGCATGGCCATATTGATACTGGTGTCAAGAAACATCAAGGCTACCAATCCGAATATCAGGGCAGCACTGACGGCCAGACCAAACGAACCACTATTAGGCAGTAGACACATCACTAACACAGCCACAGCAGCACCTACAAATAAATAAGGTATGCGACGACCGAAGCGTGTCCATGTCTTGTCACTCAGCGTTCCTACAATCGGCTGCACCAAGATTCCCATCAGCGGCGGCAGTATCCAGAAATAGCTCAACGAATGGGGATCAGCACCTAATGTAGCAAAGATACGCGAGATGTTAGCACTCTGGAGTGCATATGCTATCTGCACTCCGAAAAATCCAAAGCTGAGATTCCACAGCTTCCAAAAGTTCAAATTCGGTTTTTGTTTCATTGTTGTTATATTGTTAGTTTTTAATTACTTGGATATCTAAGAATACTATGACTACTATCTTGTGGACCCTCGGACTATCAGGCGAGTACGAACTACACGTCTGATCACCTTGTTGGGGTCGATATGTCCTTCTACCTGGTCTATCAAGATGGAAGCAGCCTCCTCGCCGACACGCTTGCCACGCTGTTCAACAGTGGTCAGCATCGGATCACAGGCCATAGCCTCCTGACCGTTGGTAAAACCACAGACAGAGACCTCGTCAGGCACTTTGAAACCCATACGCTTGGCAGTATAGAGAATACCGATGGCCGTATCGTCGTTAACGGCAAAGAAACCGTTGGGACGGTTCTCGCTCTGCAGTATCTCGGGCGTCAGCGACTCCGCATCAGCACGGTTGTCACAGATATGAGTCAAAGTAGGGTCGAACTTCAGTCCATGTTTCAGCAGGGCATCCTTATAACCATTGAAGCGGTTCTTTGAAATCTCCAGATTCATCGTCGAGCCATAATACGCCACACGCCGACAACCCGTCTCTATTAAATAGCTCACGGCATTATAGGCCCCCATATAGTCGTCCACTACTACCCTACTGGCATTGACACCAGTACAGATGCGGTCATAGAATACCAATGGCATACCGTTGTCTAACAACTGCTGGAAATGTTCGTACCTCCTCGTGTCTTTAGCCTGTGAAACGATGACGCCACACACCTTGTTCTCATTGAACGACTGACAAACCTTCACCTCGCGTTCATAACGCTCCTCGCTCTGGGCTACCATGACACGATAGCCCCGGGCGGCAGCCTCTTCCTCAATGCCAGCCAATACTGACATGAAGTAGAAATGTGTCAGTTCAGGAATAATGACACCGATGACCTTCATGGGCTGGACACGCGAATAACGCAGCGACTCCGCTATCATGTTCGGAGTGAAGTTGTGCTCCTGCGCATATTTCTGAATGGCAGCCCGACGTGCCGCCGAGATGCGCGGCGAGTCTTTCAGCGCCCGAGACACCGTAGCCACCGAAATACCAAATTCGCGGGCTATGTCCTTCATCGTTAATGGTGTACTCTCTTTCATCTGGTTTTTAGTTTTTGACAATGCAAAGATATGGAAAAATGCCTTACGATATTATATTACCTTATTATTTATTTAAATTAGTTTGCGCAAACGTTTACGCATATATGTTAACGAATTTAACTAGTAAAAAGTATGTACGAAACAAAACAATCCTTATCTTTGCAATTGATATATATCAATCCGCGTTGAATATTCGAGAACTTAAAACCAAATAACTAACTTTAAAAATTTAAAGATGAAGCAGGTAAACATTAGAATTCCGTTTAGGATGCTTGCCCTTTTATTAGGACTCTTCCTTTCGGTAGGAGCCTTTGCGCAAATCGACGTCAAAGGCCATGTGAAAGATGCTCAGGGTGAACCCATCATCGGCGCTACGGTGCGAGTGGCTGGTACACAGATTGCCACCATCACCGACTTCGATGGTAACTTCACGCTGAAGGCTAAGCAAGGTGCTGACATCACCGTGACGTACATTGGTTATCAGACTGCCACCGCCAAGGCAGCAGCCAACATGACCATTACGCTCGCCGACGATGCCACGACTCTGGAAAACGTGGTGGTCATCGGTTACGGTGTCGCCCGTAAGACTGACTTGACCGGTTCGGTCACGGCTATCAAGCCCGATGACAAGAACCACGGTCTTCAGGTAAGTGCTCAAGACATGTTGCAAGGTAAGATTGCCGGTGTGAACGTCAACTCCGACTCTGGTGCTCCTGGCGGCAGTTCTACTATTCGCATTCGTGGCGGTTCGTCACTGAACGCTAACAACAACCCGTTGATTGTGATAGACGGTATGGCCATGGATGCCAATGGCACCAAGGGTATGAACAACCCCCTCTCCATGATCAACCCGAACGACATTGAGTCATTCTCTGTGCTGAAGGATGCCTCCGCTACCGCCATCTATGGTAGCCGTGGTTCTAACGGTGTTATCGTGATTACCACCAAGAGAGGTCGCCGTAATCAGGCTCCGAAGATTTCTTACAACGGCACATTCTCTATCAGTAATGTTGCCAAGAAGCTTGACGTGATGAATGCAGACGAATACACCGAGTTTATGCGTAGCCGCTATGGCGAGAACTCTGATGCCTACAACGGATTAGGATGGAAGAAGTACAACGAGGACGGTACTCCCGACTATCGCTTCGGCACCTACGACACCGATTGGCAGGACGAGATTTACCGTTCCGCTTTCAGCCACGACCACAACCTCACCTTGACAGGTGGAGTCGGCAAACAGAGCTGGGCAATGCCCTACCGCGTCAGTGTTGGCTATACCAACCAACAGGGTATCTTAAAGGGGTCTGATTATAGCCGTTTCACTGCTGGCTTCACATTGAATCCCTCTCTGCTGAACGACCATCTGACTATGAACATCAATGGTAAATATCAGTATTCAAAGACACACGATGGCGGTACTGGTGCTATTGGTGCTGCAACCAGTATGGATCCGACCCGTCCAATCACCAGCAGTGAAAAACAGTTCAGCAACTGGCGCACCGGCAAATGGTGGCAGACTGGTTTAGGGTACTGGCAGTGGGTAACTTCTACTAATGTTTATGACCCCACCTTCCCTTACCAGCGTAATGAGGGTCCTGCCAACCCTGTTGAATTAGTGGACAATGCTATAAGCGAACAGAGTGCCCATATCCTTATTGGAAACTTTGAAGCCGACTATAAGATTCATGGTTTTGAAGACCTCCACCTGCACGTTAATCTGAATGGACAATACAGCTATGGTCACGTGCCTACAGCCAACAATCCCTATTCTTCTTACGGTTACTATTATGGTGGAGTTGGTGACAACGAGGAAAAGAAATATAACCTCACTCTCACTACATTCGCTCAATATATCAAGGACTTCAACAAGAATCACCATTTCGACATCATGGCTGGTTACGAATACAGCCACATGAAGTACTGGGGAAACAGCTGGTATGAGGATTGTTACCCTGAGACTTACCTTGGCGTAGACAAAGGAGTGCCTCTGGCCGGAACAGTTCACAATGCAAACGAATCTATTTGGAAAGGACAGACATTCCTCGTCAGCTGGATTGGCCGTTTGAACTATTCGTTTATGGATCGCTACCTCTTTACCTTTACAGCACGTGCCGACGGTTCAAGCCGCTTTGCTGACGGACACCGCTGGGGTTTCTTCCCCGCAGCAGCCTTCGCGTGGCGTATCGACCAGGAGAAGTTCTTGAAGAAAGTTGATGCCATTAGTGAAATGAAACTCCGTCTTGGTTGGGGTAAGACTGGTCAGCAGGATACGGGTATGGAATATTATACACCGATTTATAAAAAGTCTACGACCAACAATTATCTCTATCCCGTTGGCCCGGACAATGACGGTACCCTGTATGAGCCATTAGCCTACAACAACGAGCTGACATGGGAAACCACGACAACCTACAACGTTGGTCTTGACTTAGGATTCTTCGATCAGCGCCTGACACTGAATGTCGATGCCTACTACCGTAAGACTACAGACCTGCTCTGTCATCCTACTATTGAGGCAGGACGCAACTTCGACAACTCCCTTTGGCTGAATGCTGGTTCTTTGGAAAATAAGGGTATTGAAATCGCACTGTCTGCTAAGCCCATCCGCACTAAGGACTGGACGATGGAACTGGGTGCCAATGCTGCCTACAATAAGAACAAGATTACTGAACTCTACGGAAACAGTGACCAAATTAAAGCCGGAATGGAAGTTGGTCAGCAAAAGCCCATCACCTATCACAAAGTGGGTATGCCTGCAAACTCCTTCTGGGTGTTCCAGCAAGTGTACGACGAAGCAGGTCGCCCCATTCAGGGTATTTTCGTTGACCGCAACGGCGATGGCATCATCGACAATAACGACCGTTATTTCTACAAGTCCACTATGGCTCCCTGGACTGGTGGCTTCTACTTTAAACTTGCCTATAAGAACTGGGACCTCGGAACTAACTTCCGCTTCAGTATAGACAACTATGTTTATAATGATATTGTTCAAGGCAAAGTGAACTCAGACCTTCTCTACAATCCATCAAAAGGCTATTACCAGAATGCCACACAAGAAATCGTTAATATGGATTGGCGTGCTTACGACTACAACGACTCGTCACTGTCCGACCATTTCGTACAGAACGGCAGTTTCCTGAAGTGTGACAATATCACCTTAGGCTACAACTTTGAGAAGCTCTTGAAGTTTGGCAGTTACGAAGGTATTTCTGGTCGTATCTACGCTTCTTGCTCTAATGTGTTCACCGTTACAAAATTCACTGGTCTCGACCCCGAACAGACTTCAGGTAAAGAGAGCAGTGTTTATCCTCGTAGCCGTACCTATATGCTGGGTATCAATCTAAACTTCTAATGTCTAATATAAATAAGGTATATATTATGAAACTACATAAAATCAAATTAATGATTCCTGCAGCATTGCTTTTGTTTGCTGCCAGCGTCTCTTCCTGCATGAAGGATTTAGAGAAAGGAAACATTAACCCCAACGTTGAAAGCGAGCCTGACATCACGGCTCTATACAGCAAGTGCTATGCCTGTCTGATTATGGAAGGTATTGACGGTGCTGCAGACTTCACCATTGATGACGCAGGTAAGTCTACGCTTGTCCGCAACATCTATAATGCAAACGTTTTGTCAACTGACGAAGCCATTTGTTGGTGGACGGACGGTGGTCTTGAAGATTACGGTGTCAACGCACCCAGAACTAATTCAGATGCCATCCGTTTTCTGTATTACAGACTGATTATGGATGTTTCGTTCTGCAACCACTTCCTTGAATTAGGTGCAGACGCTACCAGAACAGCCGAAGTACGTTTCATCCGTGCTTATCTTTACTATCAACTGCTCGACCTCTTTGGCGATCCCCCCTTCATTGCCGCTATTTCATCTGAAATCCCCCAGCAGGCTCATAAGTACAATAGCAACTATGTGGAAGGCCAAAGTTATACCCGTGCCGATTTATTGGCCATGGGTCGTGAGTTCCTCTTCAATTGGGTGAAGGATGAACTGTTGGCTGCTGAAACCGATTTGATGGCACCTCGTCCCAAGACAGATTCTGACCCTGACTATGGTCGTGTTGACAAGGCTGCTGCCTGGCAGTTATTGAGTCGTCTGTACCTGAACGCAGGTACATACCTGAAGAACGATGGTCAGAACAATCCTTACTGGCAGGAGGCACTGACCTATGCTGAGAAGGTTATTACCTCCGGCTACACATTGTTCACCGCAGACAAGATGTCGGCAAAAGCTAAGAACAACGGCTATGAGCCTTACGACCTGCTCTTCTTGGGTGACAATGGCTCCAATGGCGCTAGTTGCGAGGCAGTGTTCCCGCTCTTGCAGGACGGCCGAACCACCAGAGGTTATGGCGGTTCTATGTTCTTCATAGGAGCAATGTACAGTGCTGAGATGCAAACAGTAGTTGGACTAACTGCCAATACTACCCAGAACTTCTGGGCAGGTATGCGTGCTCGTCCTCAACTGATTGAGAAGTTTACCAACAACCCCGAATCGTTTGTTGGCAAAGAAGCTTATGAGATTCGTGAAATGGGCATTGACGACCGTGCCATTTTCTGGGGTGTTGACCATACACTGAGTGTCCAACCCAACGACGGATTCTATCATGGCCTTGCCACACCTAAATGGAGCAATAACTACTCCACTGGCGAGACAGCACACAATGAATCTGATGTTGACACCGATTTCTTCCTGTTCCGCGTGGCAGAGGCCTATTTGAATGCTGCCGAAGCCGACATGCATATCAACGGTGAGGGTTCCACAAAGTCGACTCAGTATATCAACGCCCTGCGCGACCGTGCTCATGCTCTCAAGAAGAACTCTTATACCCTGCAGGACGTATTGGACGAACGTGCCCGTGAAATGTACTTTGAGGGATTGCGTCGTCCTGACCTCATCCGCTACAACCAGTTCGGCGGTCTGCAAGTCACTTACGGTTGGGAGCTGAAAGGCGGCGGTGAAAGTTACACTGGTGCAGCCTTCGACAAGACCCGCAACTTATATCCCATTCCCTCAACTGAAATGATGGCCAATACCAGCCTCATCCAGATTGATGGCTACTCGGAAGCAGAATAACGAGACATTATTAACAGAATTATAAGAAACGCAATATGAAGAACAAATTATTGCTTGGCGCACTGCTGATAGGCACAGCCAGCTTATTCACATCTTGCAAGGATGACAAGGATTCGAACCCATCGCTGATTCAGCCCACAGAGTTTACCTTGAACACTCCTGCATATAGCAATGAGACTGTTGACCTGCAATTAACAGACGAAATCCCGTTGTCATGGTCGCAGCCGAAATACACGGCAGACAATGCTCCCGTCAATGCCACCTATGAAATTCAGGTATCGCCCACTAATAAGTTCACGGTTTCTACCGACGAAGCAGAAGCCGACGAGGACGGCCAGTTAGTGGCAGACTATGCAATACTCTCCCGTACAACTCAGTTCTGCACCTACTCTTTGATAGCAGAAGACCTGAACAAAGCCATGCTTAAAGTAGCTAAATGGACAGAAGAGACGCTCCCTGCCGTACAGGATGTTTATATCCGAGTAAGGGCATATATTGCCGAACCCATTACCAGAAAACACTATCCTGTAGCTTCCAACTCGGTTAAGATTATAACAGCTCCCTACTACAGTGAGCAGAAGGATGCAGAACCCATCCTCTGGTACATGGTTGGTAACTGTATTGGTAGTGCTTCTTGGAGTAATGATGCCAATGGTGTTGGAAAGGGACTGGTTCCCCTGTTCATACAAGCTGATGAAGCCTACGACAAGGTAACGGGTACTGGCATAACATCCTTCACCGGTTTCTTCCCCGCAGGTGGACAATTTAAGTTCATACGCGAACCTGGTAGCTGGGACGATCAGATGACTTACGATGATGTTGTAGATCCTGACGGTTCATTCTTGTCTGACGAAGACGGAGGCAACCACAACCTTGGTATCAACGTTAGTGGTTATTATACCATTAAGGTAGATTCGAAGGAAAGGAAGGTTACCGTCAAGAAATATGAAGGAGCCGTAACGGTTTATGAAAAGCTCTGCATTGCCGGCACATTCAACGACTGGAATGACAGCGACATGACTCCCGTATTCACACTTGACGGTGTTGAAAACCACATTTGGTCATATAATGTCAACGGTGGTGACAAACTGAAAGTAAAGATTGCCGGAAGTTGGGACAAGTGCTGGGGCTACAAGAACGGCCTGGCTGGTTCTTCAGACAACGATGGCAATCTTGTCGTACCTGACGGCTCATACCTGTTGCTGTTCAATGATATTACAGGAGACTACATGCTTATTAAGAAGTAACTAATAAAAGAATACGATTATGATTAAGAAAATATTTTGTGGTATCGCCTTGGTTGCAGGACTCGTTTCCTGCACCAAGGACTACACCGACTGGAAGTCACCTCAGCACAACGACCAGGAAGAGGTGCAACCGAAGACGGTCTTAATGGTAGAGCCTACCGAGAATCTCATCGACTTTGCCGCTGAGACCCGTGAGGTTATCCAGCTCTTTACCGCTAACCTGAAGGCCAACGAGTACACCGTCATCCTGTCTGGCGATGAGACAACGACCAACACCGCTAAGTTGATTGCCAACTCAAATTGTGAGATTCCTGCTGAGGACATCCAGACTGCTGTAGCCGAAATATACGGTGGTGGTCCAGATGAGCGTACGCTGCATGCTAAAGTGTTAGCCAAGATTTTCATAGAATCTCAAGGCATCTATGTCAACACTGAGTCTGAATCTTTCACCTTTAAGGCCAAGTTGCCTGCAGGAGTTATCTTCGACACTGACCCCGTACTCTTCCTGACTGGTAACAACTATGGATGGGGTGCAACATGGGTACCTCTGGTTCCCGTTAATGGTCATCCGACTTTGTCGTGGATTATCATCTATCTGCACGCTGGAGAAGAGTTCAAGTTTGCTCCTCAGCAAGACTGGGGTGGCGACTTCGGCATGGCTGCCAATATTGTTGACAATGCAGGCATGAATCCCAGTGGTGACAACAATATCGTTGTCGGCAATCCTGGCTGGTATCTTATCGAGGTAAACAATGATCCCGAGGGTGAAGGACAGACTGTAACCTTCAGCAAGCCCAACATCTACTTGATTGGCAACACAGCTGCTGCCGGTTGGAGTATTGATGAGAGTGGCCTCTTCACAGTACCTGACAGCGAAAATGGCCAGTTCGTATCTCCAGCATTCGCTAACGACGGTGAAGTACGTATGTGCGTTATCTTAGACGCTGTAGGAACAGGTGACTGGTGGAGATCAGAATTCATCGTCATGAACGGACAGATTGACTACCGTGCTGGCGGTGGCGATCAGGCTCGCATCACTGTTTCCCAGGGTCAGCGTTGCTACCTGAACTTCAGCAACGGCTCAGGCGTTTACAAGTAATCGGACTCCCTACCCTATTTTCTCAGGCGTGTACCCTCATCGGTACACGCCTGATTCTTTCATAGCGTGCTGATTATGCAACCGTTTGCACGTAGATTAGAAATGTATTCTACAAGATTGGAGTGGGGAGTTCAGATTTAATTTGTATATTTGTCCTGTGAAACTCGCAGCATTGTCGTGTGAAACAGAATGAATTACTAATCAAAACAAATGAATATGAAACGATTATTTATTTCTTTAACGGTACTGCTAATGACGCTACCGATGGTAGCACAGCAAGTACAAGGCTGGCCCGCTAATTATGGCGGTGTCATGTTGCAAGCATTCTCGTGGGACAACTACGATGACTCCCAATGGACGGTATTGGAGAAACAGGCTGACGAGTTTGCCCCCTATTTCTCCTTGGTATGGATTCCGCAGAGTAGTAACAGCTTCGCACCAGGCACCGACCCCACCTGGAAATCCATGGGTTACGATGACTACTATTGGTTCCCTGGCGGTGACCACTACAAGAGTTCTTTTGGAACGGAGGATCAGCTACGTTCCCTCATCAGCACGTTTAAGGCGAAAGGCATCGGCATGATAGCCGATGTGGTTATCAACCACCGTAAAAGCCAAAACGGTTGGTTCGGATTCCCTATAGAAACGTACAAAGGCGTCACCTACTCGATGAGTTCTGCAGACGTATGCAGCGATGATGACGGCGGCAAGGCCAAGAAAAATAATCCTTCTGCCACTTTAGGCAATCCAGACACTGGTGAAGACTGGGACGGTATGCGCGACCTGGATCATACCAGTACCAACGTGCAGAACACCGTTAAAGCATACCTGAATATGCTGCTCAACGATTTGGGCTATACCGGTTTCCGCTACGACATGGTATTAGGTTACGCTCCAACGTACACCCAGATGTACAATGAGGACAGCAAGCCAAAGTTCTCTGTCGGCGAGTTATGGAGTGGTACACTGCCCATCAGAAACTGGATTGACAATACTAACAGGACCAGTGCAGCCTTTGACTTCCAGTTTAAATACACTGTCACTAATGCTGCAAGCAAGAGCAACAATGTCAACTACAACTATCTCGACTTGGCCAATGGTGATTATGACAAACATCCTAACTTTCCGCTCATCAGCGACCACGAAGACAATGGTGCATACAGACAATGGTCTGTAACCTTCATAGAGAACCACGACACACAAAAGCGTCCCGACGGAACCTCAAACGGTCCGTTGACCCGCGACACCGTATCCTTCAATGCCTACATGTTAGCTCTGCCGGGAACCCCCTGCGTCTTCCTACCCCACTGGGCTGACTACAAGCAGGACATCAAGTCACAGATTTTAGTTCGTCAGTTGGTGGACGTCGTCAACACCAGCAACTACGAAATTGCTGCTAAGAACATGAAATTCTTTGCCACCATCACAACGGGAAACAAGGGTAAACTGCTCTGCTACTTAGGCGACCAGACGAGATTCACTCCTGAAGAAGGATGGGACACGTGGGTGAAGGTATTAGAAGGGCCTAAATACTCCTACTGGGTAAATCGCTCGCTTAATACGGCATGGATTAGTCATGCCTCTGGAACATACGAGGTGGAAGACGGTGGGCAACTGAAGGTGATGGTTTCTGCCGTGGCCAATACCAATACTCAGTTGGTTTACACTTTGGACGGCTCGGAGCCGACAGCCAACAGTGCTAAGGCTGCCAGCGGCGACGAACTACAAATTCCTTACGGAACAACCACGGTGAAGGTGGGCTTGTTGGTCAACGGTGCAGTAAGCGGCGTACAGACCCGTACCTATACTGTGAAAGAGCCTTACGTATTCCATATTCCTGACTTCTGTACTATGGCTGATGGCGAAATTTGTGCCTTCTTCGAAGCTCCACAGAACTGGAACAGTGATATCAGCTGCTGGGCTTGGGACACACAGAACTATACGGGTGGCGCATGGCCGGGCGTTAAGTGTACGAAGCTCGGTGTGGCCGACAGCGGCAACGACGTATGGAAGTGGTCGTTCAAGACATCGGAATACGTAGGCAGCTATGCTGGAACTATGCCACAGAAAATCATCTTCAATAACAGCGACAACGGAAAGCAGACAAGCGACCTGGATTTCGTGAACGGCGGCTATTATAACATAAATGGTCTGCTTGGCGCCGTTACTACTGGCATCAGCACCGTAACGATTGACCGTAGCGTATCGGGCAAGGTCTATACCTTAGACGGTCGCGTAGTCAATGGCAATGGTTCTCTTGACAACCTGTCCCGTGGCATCTACGTTATCGATGGTAAAAAGGTGGTGATTAAGTAAGTTTAAACCACCCCTACCCTTGTAAAGGACGAATAATGATGGGCCGACGCTTACTGCGCCGGCCCATCCTCGTGTTTCATAGTAGATATGTTGGTTACATAGTGTTTCTTAATGTTTACTTTACTGCGACCTTTTTACCATCGACAATATACAGGCCGGGGCGCAGCAGACTGAATTCACTACCTACGTAGCGACCGTCGAGGGTATAGATGCGACCGGTATTGTCAGCAGCAGTGCCGTTCATCTCGCGGATAGCAGTAGGCGTGGGGTCATAGTTAGGATTAGGAATCATCACTTCATCGAGGAAGAAACGCAGTTTCTCGGCTGCAAAGGTAATGGTGATGCGACCCGTACCTGTCAACGTAGCAGTATAATCCGTCCATTCGCCCTTTGCCATCGTGACAGAAGTGGGCGAAATAGTACCGCCTGTTACCGACAGGTTCAGCACCGTACCATCCTTGGTTGCGTTCCATGCACCGGCTTTGAAAGTCATCGTGGTGGTTCCATTGAGGGCAATGGCAGGTGTCGTAGCCTGTCCGTTGACAGAACCATTACCAAAACGGGCACACTCGTTGGAACTATAGCCAGAGGAATAGACCCATCCCTCATTGTCAGGCTTTAAAGCACCCGAGCCTATATTGCCTGACCACAGGCCGTCATTACCGCCTTTACCAGAACACTGATTAAACGTTTCACAAAGGAGGTACTCTCCAGTGACAGGATCTACGGGGTCTACGGGATCAACAGGGTCTACAGGGTCTACAGGATCAACAGGGTCAACGGGACCCGTTGCACCGCCATTGAACTTAAACGACATGGTCTTGTCTGAGTTCTGAGTAATTTCAGTGATGGGCTTGTTCAGCAGTTTACTGCCATCCGTATTATTGTTGTAGAGGCTGGCTTTAGGGGTTGACGTGTTGGTCAACTTATTATTAGCACCATAAGGATAAAGGTCAGTGGACACCGAATAGTCACTGGCACTGTTGTCTGCACAGACAAGGGCAAAGCGCTGGTGGTCGTTGGTCTTCATATTATACTGGCTGGCCGTTGATGATGTAACCTTCGTATTAGGATGGTTCTCCTCCCAGATTTGCTTGTCAAAATCCACATGAATAATCATCAGTCCCCTACCAGACAGTGAGGCATCCCAACCAGTCTGTTGGCGGTTCTCCACCGTATAGTACTCGTTGCGGTTGCCGTCATTATAAATAATGTAGGAGTCACCACCGTCACTGGTAGGCTTCAGGTTCTCCACCGTGACACCTTCCTTGTCAAGCTCGATGGGATCCAGCCAACCAGCCATCCACTTCTCGTAGGCATTATAGTTGGGAGGGCAGTAACCATTGCCGTTATAGCTGCCACTACACATCAGATCCCACGAACCCATGCCATACCAACCGCTATAGCTGGTGTCGTAGAAGTCAGGATAGCCCAGACAGTGGGAGAACTCATGGCAGAACGTACCGACACCATCAAGAATGCCACTGCCATTCAGTTCGCTGGAGCAGGCGTATGTGTTGATACGGACACCGTCGAGGGTCAGATCCATGTTGGTTTCTGACAGATAGTACATGTGCGGCCAAATGGTATTAGAAGCACCGCCATCAGCCTCACCCTTACCGGCATACACGACAAACACCTGGTCTACCTCACCGTCGTCGTCCCAGTCGTAGTCATGGAAATCAACCGATGCATCAGCAGCCTTGACAGCCTCCACGATGAGTTCATCGGCATGCTGGTCGTCACCATTATTATCATTTTTGCCATAATAGCTTGATTCTTTCTTGGCAGTATAGGGACCCAGCACGTCGAAAGTCAGCTCAAACTGTGACACACCGTTCTTGTCCCGGCTCTGTGCCTTGAAGTAGTCGGCCACGGAACCTTTGAAACTACCTGTGGTATAGTTCTCCTTGTTCAGGATGTCGTTGTATTTAGCCTGGTTATTACCTTCCTTGAAAGACTTTCCGGTGAATTCCATCAGGATCACGAGGCCCTTCTTCTGTCCCGTATAGTGTGTCTGCTCACCCATAGACACACGTTTCGGAACCAACCGCTTGGTTCGCTTGGCATCAGCCACACGGTGGCGGGCTTGAGCCTTGACAATCACCTGCTGTTCGTCAATCACCTGAAAATAATCTGCATCGGCCTTCTCAAGGAAAGACCTGCCGTCTTCTGCACGCCAGAAGTGACCGTGTTCGTCACCTACCAACTGTGCCCTTACCTCTGTACCGTCGGCCAATTTCAGCGTCTTCCAGACGCCAGGCTTGGCAGGTACAGCCATCATCGCTGTGGTCATGGCCATCAGCGAGAGTGTCATCAATAATTTCTTCATTACTTTTTAAATATGTACTTTTATAAATATATAGGTGTTACTGAATAAAAACTTTCTTACCATCCACAATGTACAGGCCATGTGTCGGGTTAGCCACTTGCTGACCACGCAGGTTAAAGACTACACGACGGCCGGAGAGCGACGTGGTAGTGGTGGCAAAGTCAATAGAGGACGAGGTGCCGCCGGACACTGTAACCTTCATAGTCCTGAGAGAAGTGTTATTGCCAGTGAACACTATTTCGCTGGCATCGCCAGTCCACTTATAAGTCTCTGCCTTTTCCATCTCACCAACATTGGCGCTCAAGCCGCCATTGTTTCTCCCGAGCGTAAACTCGATGGTCTCGATAGAGCCTTGTCCTACGCTGACCGTCAGCGTGTTGCCTCCATAGACACGAATTTCATTGTCATTGACATAACGCTGCTGTTGACCGCCTGTACCTAATGCGTAAACAACAGTGACTCCATTCTGTATGCCAACAAAGTCTTCCGTTACGTTTTTGTTAACGACACCGTCGTAATTAGTTTCAAAGAATGCATTGTTCAAGGCAATCTCACAGTCAACAGGAGCCTCGCCGGTCTTGCGAATCTTATAGAAAGCCGAAGCCTGATAGCTGCGGAAAACGTCCTCGTCGGTAGTCACAATGGCAACTGCCTTGATGGTTGCCGTCTCGGTCAGCGTGAAGGGGCCTTCGTAGAGGATGCTGTTCTCCGAGGCATCGGCACCGTCCATGGTATAGTAGATGACAGCACCCTCGGTGGCACAATTGATTTCCACCGTCACCTCGTCATAGTAGGTTCCTGCATCGGGGGTAATCGTCGGCAGGGCCACAAAGTACGACTCGCCACCGCCACCCTGATAGTTGTCGTAGCTAAACGCCACGTTCTTCTTGTCGCCCCAGATGTATTCCTCCAGTCCGGGATAGTCGACGAAGGGGTTGCGGTTGCCCTGCACATCGTCGGCAGCAATAGCGGCATTACGCCCCTTCTCCACATCGTCAACGGGGTCGAGCTGCGACCAGCGCACCAGCATATCATAAGTCCAGTCCGAGAAGGGGTTGTAGTCCGTGCCGGTAAATACGTCATGCCCCCAGTTCTTAGCCGTACCTTCATAACAGGTAGCCATATAGAAATAGATGCGGGCCAAGTCACCCTTCACCTCGTCGTTCGGCTCAAACACATTACCGCTATTATAGCCTGGGGTCTTACATGAACCCATTTTGCTGTAGCCGTTAGCCGACTGATATTTGACAGTAGCCACCTCACCAAAGGGCAGGTCGCCGCGGCGGTTGTTCACATAGCCGTCGGTAGGAACGACATGCACAATGTCAGCCTTCGGGGCACCCCAGCCCTGCGGCACGGAGTGCTCACGGTTATAGCAGTCGCCCTCTTTGCTGTAGCTGCCCGCCTTATCCCTGATATGTGTATAGCTGGTAACGTTGGAATACCAGTCACGGACGTAGCCGTCGGGACGGGTATCCGTCTTCTTATAGAGTTCCAGGAGTTCATCGTAGTTCGGAGAATGTTTCTTCACCTTGATAATGTTAAACAGGGCGGTCTTCAAAGCTTCACCACTCTTGCCATTAGCAGGTTTGTAATAGTCTCCAGAACCATTCGGCCCTTGTGCCCATGCGTTGCCCAGCACTATCGTCAGTGCCGCCAGCAGCAATAGTCTTTTTGTCATCTTGTCCAATAGTTTTGATTCGTTATTCTTCGTTAGTCATTAATAGCCCTTTTTTAAAAGGGGAAAGGACTGCAAAGGTACGCATTTCTTTCTAAATGACCAAATAATTTAGACTTATCTAACAATAATGCAGATAAAAAAGACAAAAAGCACCCGCTTGGGGTGCTTTTTGACTATTTAATGATTCCGTCTTCCTGTAAGCGCCGCTTCAGCTCAGGTCGCAAAACACGGACGGTGACGCGATAGCTCTTGAACGCCTTGTTCTTGACCTTGGTATTGGAGCGTATCTTGCGGTCGTCGAAGGTGACAAACTGTGAATACATACCGCCGTCACGGAAGAAAACGTCAAAATAGTCCTCATGGTTCCGGCGTGCATCCCTCTCGTATGTCAGCGGACGGGTTTCACAACCGCTCATACCACCACGGATGCCTTCAAAGATAACGGCAGCCACGGCATCCTTCTTGGCTTGTTC
>JAEEGL015531392.1_pt1 | contig 16163 bp, 14 predicted proteins | sample 9134231 | NCBI WGS metagenome assembly JAEEGL01 (sample SAMN16246548, study PRJNA631951) | gut metagenome | biome: gut microbiome; feature: rumen; material: fiber-attached | host: Bos | place: Iran: Karaj | collected 2018-10
ATTACCGCGTATTCGGGCGATTGGGTGCGTACGGCCTCGGCGACGTAGCGGTAAGTGACGCTCATTATCTGCTCGCTGCCCGCCATATTGAAGCCGCAAAGTCCGCTCGCGTTCTCTACGGAAATCGGGTCTATACCGCTGTATACGAAGGACGAGCCGAAATACAAAACGTCCATGGAGTTTTTCGGCTCGTTGAGATACTGCTCCCAAAGAGACCCCCACGAGCTCTTTTTAGGGCGCAGCACGGCCGAGAGCGCCGCCGTCAAAAGGATCAGCGCCAGGGTGAAGCATATCACGCAAACCGTTCTTTTTTTCATATCAGTAGGCAAAATACAGGAAGCTGTTTTCCGTATAGCCCGGCCCGTAAAGGCCGAAGAGCATACATAAAACGGCAAATCCCAGGGCGACGAGACAGGACTTCAATGCGCCCTTCGGAGGCGCCGCCCTGCCGCGAGTTATCGAAACGTCCCAAACGAACACCGGGATAAGTCCGAAAAGGACTATAAGGGCGGAATAAAGGTCGGCTTCGGCCGCGATGGGGGACGCGAAAACGCGCCTTATCATCATAAGCGCGTTTCTGACCGAGCCGGATCTGAAAAACACGAAGGCGAAAACGGTCATGAAAAAGCACATGATCCTCTGCGCAGTATGCCAGACGGGGTTTTCGAGCTTCAAACGGGAGCGCGCCTTTTGCCGAACGCCCGCCGTTATTCTGCCCGCCGCCTGATAGGCGCCGTTCAGAAAGCCCCAGACGATATAAACGAGGGCGGCGCCGTGCCACAGACCGGAGATAAGAAAGACGATCATTATATTGATCACCGTGCGCACCAGACCGCGCCTGCTGCCTCCGAGCGGGAAATAAAGATAATCCCTGAACCAGGTCGAAAGGGAGATATGCCACCTGCGCCAATGCTCGGCGATTGAGCGGGACATCAGCGGCGCGCGGAAGTTTTCGGGGGCCTTCACTCCGAAAAGCAGGGCCGAGGCGCGGGCCATGTCGGAATAACCCGAAAAATCGCAGTAAAGCTGCAGAGTGAAGCCCACGGCCGCGGCCGCGATCTGCCAGCCGCCGAACTGCCAGGGCTTGGCGAATACCGGCGCGATCAAAAGCCCGATGCGGTCGGCGACGACCAGCTTTTTGAAAAGGCCCCAGGTGAAAAGAGGCAGCGCCTCGTCTATCTGAACGCCCTTCGGCCTTTCACCCGAGGTGAGCTGTGAAATTACGTCGCCGCGCAGGATGGGGCCGGAGGACACGATCGGGAAAAAGGTGATGAACAAAAGGACGGAAAACGGCCTTCTGTCATGCTCCGCGCCGCGGTAAAGGTCTATCATGTACCCCGCGCTCTGCAGGGTGAAAAAGCTCAGTCCTATGGGGGCGGCAAAACCCGTAAAGGGTATCTGCACGCCGAAAAGGCGCGACGCGAGCCCGCAGGCAAAGCCCAGATATTTGAGGATGAAAAGCGCCCCGAGATCGAGCGTCAGAAACAGGGCGAGCGTCCACCTGCAGCCCGGCTTCAAAAGCCGCGCCGCGGCTGCGGTCACCGCCATGCACCACAAAAGCGCCCAGATATTTCCGAAAAGGGCGTAAAAAACCAGACCGGCCGTGAACAGCCAGCCCGGTCTCAGCCGTTTGCCCAGAACGGCGTATATCCCGGCGCAGGCCGGGAGGAACAGGAAATACCAGAACGAAGTGAACTGCATGTCAGCCGCCCAAAAGGTTGCTGTTGAAGGAGTAGTGTATGCTCTTGTCCTCGCGGTTCCTCTTAAGAGCGAGGGAGACGAGCTCGTCGATGAGCTGCGTGAAGCTCATGGGCTCCCAAAGGTAGAAGGAGAGCGAGCCGGGGATGGTGTTTATCTCGTTCACGAAAAGCTCGCCGGTCTCGGCGTTGAGAAGGAAATCCACCCTGGCGACTCCCGAGGCGCCCAGCGCCTTGAAGGCCTTTACCGCAAGCTCCTTTACCCTGCTCTCCTGCTCGGCGGTGATGGGTGCCGGGAAGATGCGGGAAAGGCCGCTCATCCCCTTGGAGCCGCCGCCCTTTGCTCCCTTGGCGCCCTTGGCGCCGGCTTTGGAGCCGCCCTGATATTTGTCGGCGTAGGTCAGCAGCTTATCGTGGGTCACCGGCTCTTCGCACTGGGACGCGCGGGCGTTCTCCGCATCGCCCAGAACGGCGCAGTTGATCTCGCGAAGAGGCGAAACGGCCTTTTCGCAGATTATGACGGAGGCGAGCTCAAAGGCGTTCTCTATGCCCTCGCGCAGCTCGGTCTCATCCGCGGCAAGAGTTATACCGACCGACGAACCCAGATTGACCGGCTTTACGATGATGGGGTAGCCGAGCTCTTTTTCGCAAAGGGCGATCTTTTCGGAGGAGGAGGCGTAATAATCCCATTTCTCCACCCTTATGCCCTTGGCAACGGGAAGGCCCGCCTCTTTGAAAAGGGACTTCATTATCCATTTGTCCATGCCCGAGGCAGACGCGAAGACGTTGCAGCCGGTGTAGGGCACTCCCATATACTCAAGAAAGCCCTGAAGGGTGCCGTCCTCGACGTGGGTGCCGTGGGTGGCGGTGAGCACGACGTCGACCGACGCCGCGGTCTTGGCGCCGAAGCCCTTGACCGGCCAGCGGATGAGCTCCATTTTGCCCTCGGCGGGCACGGGCATCACTCTGACGCTGTTTTTGAGAAGGGCGTCGAGGTCCTTATAGTTCGACACCTCCAAAAGCTTTTCGCCGGTGTAGAACTTCTGATCCTTGGTTATATAAATGGGTACGATGTCATACTTTTCCCTGTCCGCCGCGGCTATGGCCTGAAGGGCGGTAAGTACGCTGACCTCGTGCTCGACGCTGCGGCCGCCGAAGATCACTCCCAGATTTATCTTCATAATGTCCTCCTGTGGGTCTTTAATATTGATCGGGAAGATCGTTGAGCAAAAGAACGGTCTTTTCTCCCGGAATGGCTCTGATTTTCTGCATGCCCTCCTCGAGGGTGTCGACGACGAACAGCTTTTGTTCGCTGAAGCCCGCGGAAAGCAGGCCCTCGCGTATGGGAACGGCCCGCTTGCGGTCGACCAAAACGGCGATGTCGCATTTGCCCGCGGCGTATTCGCCCATGCGTCGGTTGAGCTCCGCCTCACGCTCGCCCAGCTCGACCATGCCCGGGGTCACGACTATCCTCAGCCCCTCAAAGTCGGCCAGGGCGTCGAGCGCCATCTCGCATCCCGCGGGATTCGCGTTGTAGGCGTCGTCGATCACGTTCATGCCGCGGCCGGGGATCAGCTGCAGTCTGTGGGCGACTTGCGGGAAGGAGCGCACTCTTGGCGCGAGGGACTCGAGGCTCATACCCAGCCTGTGGCACACGGCGACGGCCGCGGTGATATTGAGTACGTTCGCCCTTCCCAAAAGTCTGGTCTCATAGCGGCAGCTCTCGCCGTCGGGCGCGGTGACGGTGAACTTGAGCCCGTTCCGGCCGGCGCTTATATCGGACGCCACGTAGCCCGGGCCAGACGTTCCGTAAAAGGTGACGTTTTCATGCTCTCCCCACTCGCGCAGGGGCTCGCTGTCCCAGCACACGAAGGCGCCGCCCTTGTTTTTGACCGCGTCGTAAAGCTCGAGCTTGGTGTTTCGGATGGCCTCCATCGAGCCGAAGGTCTCGAGGTGCTGCGGCGCGACGGCGGTGATTATGCCGTATTCGGGCTCCACGAGGTCGCATATCTCCTTTATATCGCCCACGTGGCGCGCGCCCATCTCGCAGACGAATATCTCGTCGAGCGGAGAAAGCTTTTCACGCACCGTGCGGGTAACGCCGAGGGTGGTGTTGAAATTGCCGGGCGTGGCGCACACCTGTCTGGACGCGGAAAGCAGCGACGTCAAAAATTCCTTGGTGGAGGTCTTGCCGTAGCTGCCGGTTATGCCGATGACGGTCAAAGACGGCATTTGCTTCAATATGTTTCGGGCGTCGTTGACGTAGCCCGCCGAGATCGCCCTTTCCATGGGCGAGCATATGAGAGCCGAAAGCATGAGAAGATAGGGCTGGAGGATGAAAAGCACCGCCCAGAAGGGCGCGGGGAAAATGAAGGTGCCCGCCAGCATGAGAAGGGCGGAAAAGACCATATGGAATGCGGTCAGCCTTTTGGCGCGGGCGGTGAAGACCAGCGGCTTTTTCGCCGTCTTTTCCCAGCAGATCAGCATGGATATCCCGGCGGCCGCGGCGCATATCCCGACGCCGACCCAGCCTCCGACGAGGCAGCCGGCAAAGCCGACGGCCGCGGGGATCAGGCGCACGACGCCGAACGTCTCGGAAAGATGTTCCTTTAGATATTTCCCGTAGGACGGGAACTGATAGGAGCAGAGCTGGAAAATATGCAGACTGCGGTAAAAGAGCGGATATATCGCCGCCGCGAACAGAGCACAAATAATATATCTCATATCTCACCTTTTATAAAAAAGCGTCGAGCACGGCAGAAAACTGCGGCCAGTTGTCGAGAAAGCTGTAATGTCCGGCGTTGTTGATCACCGCAAGGCCTGAGCCCTTTATGAGCTTTTCCATGGCGCGGCCCATGTAAAGCGGAGTGTCGGTATCGCGCTCTCCCCATATCAAAAGGGTCTCGGCGTCGATCCGCGAGAGCTTTTTCCTCATGTCGCTGTTTATCAGATTGACCAGCGTGCGCCGCATCACGGGCGACGCGTTTTTATAATCCGCGGAGGCGCGCTTCTGACGCTGCTTTTCATAAAGCGGTTTGAAGGCGGGAAGTCTGCCCAAGCCCTTGAGGCATTTATACCCCAAAAGCCGCGCTCTGAAGAGCAGGCTTTTTTTCTTCGGAACGCCCGCGCCGCCGCAGATGACCAGCTTTTCGCATTTCACCGGGCAGTCGGGCGAGGTCAAAAGCTCGGCCGCCGTACGCGCGCCGTTGGAGTGGCACAGAATGACGCATTCCGAGACGCCCTTTTCTCTGAGAAAATCCGCCGTGAAGCTCGCGTAATCCGCGGGATAGAGCGGCTTTTCGGGCTCGGGCCGATCGCCCACGCCCGGCATATCCGGACAGTAGACCGTGTATTTCGCAGAGAGTTTTTCGCCTATTATCTTATATACGTCGGAGGGCGCCGCCCATCCCTCGAGAATAAGCAGGGCCTTCCCCTGCCCCATTTGAAAGCTCATCCTATCCTCCGTTTTGAAGCACGGCGCAAGGAAAATATTATATGCGCCGCGGTGTTATATTTTCGGGAAAAATGCCAATGATAGCCGTGTACGAGAAAGGACTGATGACATGAAAAAGCTGCCCGTATGGGCGTCGGTCGCCGCCGGGATGGCAGCTGGCGCCGCGGCCGGAGCCGCGCTGCGCATGTGCTGCCGTGAAAAAAGCGCCGCGCACAGACTGATCCAAAAGGCAAAAAACGCGCTCACCGCGATCGAAAGCAAGCTGATGTGAGCTTCGGGCCGCTCCGCGGCCCTACATATCATTCTTCGTCCGTGAGGCCGAAATAATAATTGTATATCTCGCGGCAGATAGGCGCGACGTTGCCGCCCGAACCCGCGTATTCGCCGACCACGCACACGGCGATCTGGGGCGAATCATAGGGCGCGAAGGAAACGAAAACGCCGTTTGCCGAGTGGTTGTTGATCTGGGCAGAGCCCGTCTTGCCGCCGACCTTGATCGGATACTCGCTGAAGACCGAGGACGCCGTGCCGTCTTCGGTAGTGACGCCCAGCATGCCTTCCTTTATGGTCTCTATGGAGTCCTCCGAGACCTGAAGGACGTTTATCGTCTTGACGAAGGGCGAGGCGACGAGCTCGCCCGTGACCGAGCTCACTGTCTGCCTGAGAAGATGCGCCTGGTAATGCCTGCCGCCGTTGACCAGCGTCGCGACGTAGTTCGCGAGCTGGACGGGGGTGAACAGCTCGTCTGCCTGGCCGATCGCGACCTGGATGGTCTCGGACTCGTGCCATACGGCGCCGCCCGTGGCCTCGCGGTATTCGGGGCCGGTGAGGTTTCCGGAGTATTCGCCTATCTCAAGGCCGGTCTTCTGACCGAGGCCGAGGCTGGAGGCGTAGTCGTTGATGGTCTCGATGCCCAAAAGCCGTCCGACTTCGTAGAAGAAATAGTTGCAGGAGTACTTCAGCGCCTCGGCCACGGTTATGGAGCCGTGGGTCCGGTGATAGGTGTTCCAAATCCAGCAGCCGGGCGTGTAGCTCGGCGCGTAGTACATATAAACGCCCTCGTCGGTTATCTGGGTGGACGAGGTGATTATCCCTTCTTCGAGGCCGGCCAGCGCCGTGACCATTTTGAAGGTGGAGCCCGGCGCGTAAAGGCCCATGGTGGCGCGGTTGAACATGGGCTTGAGGACGTCCTCGAGCATGGCGCCGTAATTCTGGCTGAATTTGGAAAGATCATAGGTCGGGTAGCTGGCGATGGCGAGTATCTCGCCGGTGTTGACGTCGATGACCACCACCGCGCCGCCTTCGGCGTCGGCTCCCGAGGTCTGCTCCCGCTCGCCGCGCTCGCGGATCTCGTTTATGGTCCTTTCAAGGGCCTTTTCGGCTATCTCCTGCATCTTGATGTCTATGGTGAGATAGACGTCCTGCCCGGCCTGAGGCTCGGTCTCGTAGTATTCGTCGACGACCTGGCCGTCGCCGTTGACTATGACCGTCTTCTGCCCGTTGCGGGCGCGAAGATACGACTCAAAGGCCCGCTCGGCGCCGGAATTGCCCACGACGTCGGAGATGGAGTAACCCTCGAGCTTGAGTCTGTCGTAGTCCTCTTTATATATCTTGCCCACTCTTCCGAGGATGTGGGCGGCGTATTCGGTCTCGTAATGGCGGGTGTAGCTGACCTTGATGGTGACGCCGGGTATCAGAGTGGACTGCTCGGCCAGCACGCTGACCGTTTCGGCCCCCAGGCCCTCGGCCATGGTGAACGGGGCTATGGACGAAAACAAGCTGCGTTCCATCTCGTATCTCACGCCGCAGACCGTCCTTTTGAGCGGCAGCTCCCACTCGGAGGGCACGCCGTATCTGTCGGCCATGAGCTCAAGAAGATCGGCGGCGTTGTCGGGCATGGTCCACTTGCGGTCGGCGCAGTAGGACGCCAGCGCGTCGTAATCCGAGGACGAGGCGAGATAGGTATAAGGCACGTCCTTGGATATGGCGAGACTGTCGTAATATTCTACGCCGGCGTCGTCCAATATGCCGCAAATGGTCAGGATGTTGTCGTTCTGGGCGCTTTTGTCCCAGTTGTAATAATCGAGCACCAGCGAATAGGTGTATATGTTCGTGACCAGCGGCACGCCGTTTCGGTCGAATATCTTGCCGCGGCCGGCGTACTCGGTGTAGGTGCGGGCGGAGAGCTGAAAGGCAAGGTCGCCGTAGGTGGTCTTGGACACCACGCTGTCGGTCAGCTGGATCTTGGCCATGCGGGTCATGAGCGCGCCGAAGATCAGCACGGACAGAATGACGGCCGCCACCGCTCTTCTGAACGCGTGGCTGTAAAACCTGCCCAAATCAGTCCCTCCTTTCCGGGAATCTGCGGTTTATCAGAGAAACGGCAAAAACACACAGAACCGAAAGAGGGGCGGAGATCGCGGTTTTCACCAGAGTTTTCAAAAGCATGGAGCCGAACGGCGCGGAATAGACCATCTGGTAATAAAAGACGTAGTCTATGAGTCCGCGCACGAAGATCAAAACGAGGGCGACGAGGATGGAGGCAACGGCGTAGGAGCGGAAATACCTTTTGCCCGTTACTCCGCACAGCACTCCGCAGAGCGCGAGAAAGAGCGCGGGGAGCCCCTCGGGCCACGAAGACGACGTGGCGCACAAGACGCCCGCGAAAAGGCCGAGCGAGCCCGCGATATACGGCCCGTCGAAAAAGCCGACCGCGACGATTATGGACACCAGCATATCGGGGCTGACGCCCATGACCTCTATGCGCGTTCCGCGCGCCGTCTGCAACACGGCGGCGCAGACGGTGAGGACGACGTACAGGATGATCCTCGCAGTTTTGTTTTTCATCATTCGCCGTAATCGGTGATCACGTAGACCGTGACCAGCGAATCGAAGTCAGTCAGGGGCTTGACGATGGCATAATTGGACATGCCGTGGCTCTCGACGTCGATCCGCACGACCTCGCCGATGAGGATGCCCGACGGATAGATGCCGCCGTAGCCCGAGGTCTTGATGACGTCGCCGTTTTTAAGATCGCAGTTGACGGGAAGATATGAAAGTCTCACCAGTCCCTTGGACGCGAGCTCGAACGTGCCCTCGACCACCACGGTCTCGGAGGTGCGGGACACGGCGGCGCTGATGCGGGAGGACATATCGGTGATGGCGGTGACCTCGCAGTGGTTATAGCTCACCTCGGAGACGTAACCCACAAGGCCCTGGCCGCTTATGACCGGATCGCCCTTTTTGACGCCGTCGCGCGTGCCCTTGTCCAGGGTGAAGGTGACGTTGAGACTGTTGTCCGGCTTGGACACCACGAGGGCGGGCAGCATGGAATAATCGGGATGCTCCTCCTTGAGCCCCGCAAGCTCGCGGAGCATCTCGTTCTCATTGAGCAGGGTGTAGTAATCGTCCTCGAGCTCGCGCTTTTCGGCGAGCTCCTTTTTCAGCTGCTCGTTTTCGAGGACGAGGGAATTGTACTTATAAAGATATCCGGTGAACGAGCTTATCTTGTCGCCTATGGCAGAGGCCAGTCTCTGCAGCGGCGTGAGCAGCGAGCCGAAGAAGTTGGAAAACGGAGACGGGCCGCCCATGATCGCGGACAGCACCATAAGCCCGCCGCATATCACGAGGATCAGCAGGATAAAAACGAACAGTTTTGAATGGAAAAAGTCTCTCATCGTATCCAACCCCGTTTTTCCAGTTCGATACGCAGACGGCACACGGGCAGCCCCATCACGTTGTAATAGTCGCCGTTGACGCCGGACACCAAAAAAGCGCCCGGGCCCTGGATGCCGTAGGCGCCCGCCTTGTCCATGGGCTCGCCCGTGGCTATATACGCGCGGATCAGCTCGTCGGTGAGCGGCCTGAAGGTGACCAGGCTCTGCTCGCAGAAGCTGCCGAAGACGCCGTCCTTTTCCATGACCACTCCGGTGCACACCCTGTGGGTCCTGCCGGAAAGGGCGCTGAGCATGTCGAAAGCGTCCCGCTCGTCGCGGGGCTTTTCGAGGATGCGCCCGTCAAGGTCGACGACGGTGTCGGCCGTGATGACGAGATCGCACTTTTCGCGCTCGACGGCGCGCGCCTTCTGAAAGGCGTTCGCGAGAACGCGCAGCACGGGATCGAGATAGCCGGTCTGCTCTTTGGCGCCCGATACTCTTATCTCGAACTCATCGAATATGCACTTCAAAAGCTCTCTGCGGCGCGGAGACGCCGATGCCAGGATCACCAATTCGCAGCCCTCACTGTATCTTGCCCAAAAAGCCCCTGTCGGTGCGGGCCGGGCATTCTTCAACGCCGTCGTGATAGTCGCGGCATATCTTTACGCATTCGTTCATGTTCTCGGTGGTAAAATGCAGGGTCAGCCATTCTACGCCCATGCTCTCGATCTTGAGCTTTTTGTCCGCAAGATAGAGCTTTTCGGGCGAGTAAAGGACGTTTCGGCAGCCGCCCGAGCGGACGAGAGGATAGCTCTTGCCCTTTTTGTCGACGAGGGAGGAGCCGCTGTCGCATGTGCAGGTGCCGGTGCGGTTTTTGATGACGCAGGCGGCGAGCACCATTTCGGGTATCCTGCCGTAGACCGCGACCTCGCAGGGCATGGTCTGGGAAAGAAGGCGGATGTGCAGCATATCGAGCTCCCACGCGGCGCAGACGCTCTGAAGTCCCAAGGCCCTCGCCTGGCGGGCGGACTGGGAATTGTGCACGCCCATGTCCATGCCTCCGCGCACGTTGAGGCCGAGCTCGTTGACCATGGCCGCCTGCCCGAGATCCTGACACACCACGGTGCGCACGCCGGCGGTTTTGAGCGTCTTGAGTCTGTCGATGACCTCCGACCACTCGGAATCGTACACGACGTGGTCGAGAGCGACCGCCAGCGTGACCTCGGGGGGCACTATCTTTTCAAGCACTCTCATATTCTCGGCCGCCTGCTGCAGCGGGAGCTGTATCATGGCCGGGCCGAACTCCAGCACCTTGGGCGAAAACTGCTCAAGGGAGCTGAAGGAATATATATATTTGGGCTTTCCGACGAACGGAAGGCGGCGCACGCCGGGCTTCCAGTCGCCCACGGCGCGGTTTTGAGGCACGCGGCTGCGCAGGGCTATCTCGGCCAGCGCCTGACGGCGCAGGCTGACCACCGCGCTTTTCGAGCACTCGGAGCCCGGCCTTACCTCGATCTCGCCCGGCGCATAGGGTTCGTCCGTATCGGCCAGTACTCTGGCTATCTCCTCGGCCGTCAGCATGCCGCCCGAGCCCTCGAACTGCTGGGAGGCGGTATAGGAGCAGGCGCCGCAGGTGACGGTGAGCTCGGCCGGACGGCCGGGCACGCAGGAAAACAGCATATCCGCCTTTACGGTGCGCGGCGGGCGCTTCTGGCGGCTGACCGCCTTTCTTATCTCGCGGGAGGACGCCTCGCCCGAAAGGCCGAACATGGACGAGTCCCTGCTGCCGGTGAAATATCCGTCGGTCGTGCCGCCGGGCGCGAACAGCGACTCGCACTGGCGCAGATCGTCGGGCGCGGCGCGGCCGTCGTCGAAGGCGCGGCGCCAGGCGCGGGTGAGCATCTCGGCGTATTCCGCGCTCCTGCCGCGGGCGTCTATAAGGGCGGCCTCGGCGCCCAGCTCGAGCACCGACTGCACCGACCGCAGGAGGGAATACTCCTTCATGGCAAGATGGCTCTCGTAGCCCTCGCCGAAAAACGCCCAGGACTCGCGGCACAGCATGGAGCATTTGCCGTAGCAGTCGGGATCGCTCCGCCCTATGCGGCACTTTCCGCCGAAGGCCGGGCACAAAAAGCCCTGCACCTTGACTATGGCGGGAATGAGGGTCTTTTCGGTTATGAACTTTATTTCGTCCTTCGAAAGCTCGGGAGCGAGCATCGCGCCGGAAAAGCCCACCTTGTAGGCGCCCATCATGTCGGCCAGCGAATGTACGCACAGACGGTCGGCCGCGAACGCGGGCATCTCGGGGGCCACGGCGCGGACTATGCGCAAAAGGCCGAGATCACCCAGCATGACGCCGTCGGCGCCAGAGGTGTTCAGCCTGTCGAAGGTCTCTCTTATGACAAAGAGCTGTTCGTCGGGCGCGGCGCAGTCCATCAGGGCGTAAGCCAGGACGCCCTTTTGATGGCAGGACTTTATGAGCGCCGAATACTCGTCGCCCCCGAGACCGTGTCCGCCTGTTTTGGTGCTGAAATGGCTGGCCGGGAAGATGATGCAGTCGGCGCCCGCCTCGGCGGCGGCGTAGACGGCTTTGCCGGTGTCAGCCATGACGAACAGTTCCATCAGTTACTCCTTTTTTGCCTTTTTTATTTTGTTGAGCTCCGAACGAAGCGCGGCGCACTCGTCGGCATAGCTGCGTATCTGAGCGCGCATATTGTCGCACACGGAGCGATCTTCATAATAAAGATCAGCTATGTTCAGCGCGGCCAGTATGACGCTGTCTGCTCTCGAAATGGAGGAATCGGCGCGGATAGCGGTCAAAATCTTATCAACAAGAGAGGCCGCCTGATAAACACCATCAGGGTCTTTGTCGGTGACGATTTTGTACTCGCTGCCGTCGATCTGTACGGTGACCGTCTGTTTCATATCCCCACCCGTTTCTGAAAATAAGCATAAAACCGCATAATAAGTTAGAATAATTGTATCACATATCTTTTAAGAAATAAATAGATGCGTTGAAATTTAAGGCGCCTTATACTATAATAAAAAAGAGCGGGGGTGAGCGTTTGGGCATAGAAAAAGAGATAAAGCTCGCGCCGGCGTTCGACGGAGCGGAGCGGGAGCTTTACGAGTCTTTCGGCTCGCGCCCGGTCGAGACGATAAAGATGCATACGGTCTATTACGATACTCCGAACGGTCTTCTTCAAAAAGGCCTTATGATGCTGAGGCGCCGCTCGGAAAACGGCAGGACGGTGTGGACGCTCAAGCGCCCGTCAGATGGCTGGCGCGAGGAGATCGAGTCGAAGGAAGACGGGCTCGAGGCCGCGCTTTCGCAGATAGAAAAGGTCTGTCCCCTTCCCCGCCCACTGGAGCCGTACGCCGAGGCGGAATTCACGCGCACGGCCATCCTTTACGAAAAGGACGGTTTTTCGGCAGAGATCGCGGTGGACCGCGGCTTCATCCGCTCGGGCGAAAAAAGCGTCCCCATCTCCGAGATAGAGCTGGAGCTCAAGTCGGGAGACGCGGACGGACTTTCGGAGCTTGCCAAGATCATTTGTGAAAAATATGCCCTCGCGCCGCTGGAAAAGTCCAAGGCCGGGCGCGCAAGGGAGCTGTATACGGAGGTTAAAAGCATGAAAAAATCAGTCGATCCCTTCTTCATCGCAAACGAGCTTTTGAACTACTGCATCAGGCAGGGCCTGGTCCAGTTCGAGATCGATGAAGACAAGCAGATCCTCTACACGGTGACCCCCGAGGGTGAAAAGAAGCTGGCCGAACAGTTCGGCGTAGACCTCAGCAAGCCCTGCGCTCATGTTGAAGAAATATAGGATAAGGCTCTGCCTTGCGGCCGTCGGCTTTGCGGCCTTCGTTGCGGTCTTCCTGTTCCGCCGTTCGCTCGGAGGGATAAGAAGCGCCGTGGTCCCGGCGGTGTCAAGGTTTTTCGAGTCGTTCACGGCGGGCGAGTTCATCCTGGTGTTCGCTCCCTTCATCGTGGTGCTCACCTTTATATGGATGGCGCTCAAGGACGGCAAAGACGGCATAAAATCGTGGCTTGTCACAATGCTTGCGATAATCATGCTGCTGGCCCCGTTTTTGGGCATAACGCTGATGAGCAACTACACCTCTCCCACCCTTTCGGAAAGACTGGGCATTTTGAAAAAGCCGGTGTCCGCCGCCGAGCTCGAGTCGCTGTGCGAATTCCTCGCGGGCGAGATGAACGAGCTCGCGCCGTCACTCCCGCGCGATGCGAACGGCAGTCTGACCGAGCAGGCCGAGGTCGACGCCCGCGTTTCGGTCAGGGACGCCTATATAGTCCTGGGCTGGGAATACCCCTTCTTCTCGCAGAAGGTAGGCATACCCAAAACGACGGTCATCATAGGAAAGGCCATGTCATGGTGCGACGTTTCGGGCTTTTACTTCCCGCTCACCTGCGAGGGCATAGTGAGCTCGGACACCCTGCCCTCCCATCTCGGCTTCACCCTCGCCCACGAGGCGGCCCACGTTTTCGGAGTGGGGCTTGAGGACGAGGCCAACTTCGCCGCGTTTTTGTGCACGAGGGCGTCGCAGGATCAGCGCCTGAGATATTCGGGCGTCATCAACGCCTACGTTTTCGCCTTCAACGCCCTTTACGGCGAAGATCCCAAGGCCGCAGCGAGGATATCGGACGGGCTGTGCCGCGAGGCGGTCAAGGATCTTTACGACCTTGACGAGCACGTCAAAAAGTATATGGGAAGCGTGACCCAGAAGGCGGGAGACGCCGTCAACGACGCCTACATAACCTTCACCGGCCAGCCCGCCGGGATAGAGAGCTACGGCATGGTGGTAGATTTGCTTCTCTGGTGGTACTCCAATCAATAAAACGAAAAAAATAAAAGCGGAGGCGGCGCCTCCGCTTTTTTTTGCGTTCAAAGGGCGGTCCTTACGATCTCCCGGCCTTTTCGTTCGGCATAGTCTACGGTATAGGCCGTGCCGCCGGTCGGCTTCTCCAGCCAGCAAACGACGGCGGAGCTTTGATCCACCATGCGGCGATCGCGCTCATGCATGCAGCCCTCGCTGTATTTTCCGTAGAGATACTCAAACGAGTCGCAGGAGGAAAGGATCTCCCGGTAGATCTCCCGGTCGTGCTCGCTCCAGCGGGCGTCCTGTCCCACATGAGGCAGACACAGATGCAGTCTTATGCCCAGTCTCACGCGCAGGCGCAGCACCTGCCTTGCGGCAAGAGTGTCGAAGCCGAGGGCACCGCCGCATATAAAATCGGTATAGCCCCACGAGGCCATCTGCCTTATGGCGTCGTCGAGCATCTGTTCAATTTTCAACCTTTGTTCGGGGTCGTATTCACGGTGCCCGGTAAAGCAGCAAGTATATGCCTGATCCATAGCGGTCTCCAAAATACATTTGATGGGATCATTATATCACATATCGGAGCGTCGCAAAAGCTCAAACTATCTCCTGGCGCTTCGAAACGTAAAGGAAGGAGGCGCGCTCGAATGAGCGCGCCTCCAAGGTTATTGCGCAGGAAACCTTATTTCTCGATAGCAGTGTCGGCTTCTTCAGCAGCATTGGTGATGATGATGTAGTAGATCTGGTTGGTGGGCTCGTCGCCGATGAACGCGATCTCTACGTCGCCATTCTCAATGTAAGGCACCAGCTTGGTCAGATCCTTGGTCTCCACGACCTTGCCCGAGGTAAGATCGTAGATGATAGCGCCGTCAACAAAGACGGTCGGAGGATCGATGACGCCGTCGACCTCAACGCGAGGATCGCCGCTCAGGCTCACGCTCGTGATGCCGGCCTTGAAGATCGTGTTGTGGTTCTTCGGGTTGATGTTGAACTCGGTCTCGCCAAGGCCGAACGGCTGCTCGGTCTCGTCGAAGCCTTCGTACTCCTGAGTCAGGCCGTTTTCAGGATCAGCGATAACGTGCAGCTCGTTGACCTTGCCGTTCTTCAGGTTGTAAAGAACCAGAGCGTTGCCGCTGAAGTTCGCCATGTCAAGATCTTCGCCGTCAACACCGTGGATGACAGCATCCTTGGCTACGGTGACCTTCTTGCCGTTGATCTTCAGCTGCCAGCCATCAACAGTCTTGCTGACGTCGTTCGCAAAGCCGAACTGGAACAGGCCGCTGGCTTCCGGAGCGGGAGCTTCGGTCTTCTTGCCGGTGGCATACGCTACCGCAAGGCCGGTCTTGTCGGCGTTGTAGAACTTGAAGGTCTCGAACTGGTTGTACTCGGCCTTCGCGTTCATCGCAGCCTGATCAAGGATCTCAACGGTGACCTTGGTGCCCTTTACGGTTACGTAGAAGGCAAAGGAGGTCTCGTTGGTGGTGTAAACTTCGTGAGTGCCGGTGTACTCGAGGGTGACGTGAGCGTCGTTGTTGCTGGTGGCAGCAGCTTCTTCCTCTTCGCCTTCGCCTTCGCCTTCGCCCTCGGTGGGCTCGGTGGTCTCTTCTTCAGCCTCAGCTTCGCCCCATTCGAGGTTCAGTCTCGTGCCGATCGGGGTGACCTTGTCAAAGATCTCAGCGTCGGCTATCTCATAATAGAAGCCGTACAGCTTGTCGATCGTGTTGCTCGCCTGAGTGAAGATGTTGTTGCCGTTCACGGTGATCAGATCGCCCAGAGCAACAGGCATATCTTCGGGATCAGCGATCTCGGTGGCTTCAAGAGCCTCTCCGTCCACGGTGGTCTTGGCGGTGAAGTCAACATCCTTCGTGGTCAGGTCGGGCAGGGTGATGGTAAATCCGGTGTACATGTACAGGTGGTTAAGTCCGCCTGCGCCGTTGTTGGCCGAAGGATCGTAGATCAGACCCATATCGGTGATCTTGAGGGAGGTCACGACGCCGTAGGTGTCGGCAGCCGGGGCAACGCTCATATCCTTGCCGATGTAGGCCAGCTTGCCGCTCAGGTGAATGGCATACAGAATGTCGCCGAACTCGGTCACGTCTGTGTCACCGGAGGACAGGTTCTCATGTACTTCGCCCTGAGTAAGTTTGGTGAAATCTTTGAAGGATTCAGCGCCGTCAAAGGTGTAGTAGGTGTTGTCGCCTTCGCCATCAACCGCTACCAGATACTTGACGCCGTCGATAACAACATACTTCTCGGGAGCATCGTCAAACTCGGTGAAGTCACCGGTCACGGGATGCTGGACAAGAGCCAGTGCGACTTCAACGCCGTTGGCTTTGCCTCTAAGTACGTTGATCTTGTTTTCATCGGTGGTGTATTCGCCGACTTCGCCCGCATAATACAGAACGTCGCCGGGCAGCAGGTCGGTGGACTTGATGAACTCGTGCTTGTCGATGTCGTAGAAGACGATGGCCTCTTCGGTCAGATCGATGGGCTCGCCCCCGTTGACGTCGGGATGGC
>JAEEGL011768939.1_pt1 | contig 16162 bp, 7 predicted proteins | sample 9134231 | NCBI WGS metagenome assembly JAEEGL01 (sample SAMN16246548, study PRJNA631951) | gut metagenome | biome: gut microbiome; feature: rumen; material: fiber-attached | host: Bos | place: Iran: Karaj | collected 2018-10
ACGGCTGGACCGTCCAGCCGTGGATCGACGAGAACTGCCACCCCGACCAGCCGGAATGGCTCTCGCGCTCCATCATCCTCGAAAATCCCGAGATGCGGGGGCGGTTCCCGGAGGAGCGCGGCAAGGACTACAACCACTCCACCTTCTGCGACCTCGTGGTCTCCGGGCTCGTCGGCATCGTGCCGGACGGGGCGCGCGGCTTTTCCGTCGATCCGCTCTGCGATCCGCGCTGGGACTATTTCACCCTTTCGCGCCTCGACTACCGCGGCCACGATGTCGCGGTCTCGTGGCGGCGCGGTCGCTCGGGCCTCACCGTGGCGCTCGACGGCCGCGAAGCCGCGCGCAGCCCGGACCTGGCGCGCCTCTACATCCCGCTGGACGGAGCCAACAATATGCAGTAGCCCCCCCCTGCGGCAGCTCAGGGCGAAGAGGCGGCGGTCAGCGCTTTTCCACCGTGACGATGACGGACGCCGCATCAAGCCGTTCGCGAACGAGCTTTAGGTAGCCTGTGCCGCGCAACGAGCGGATGTCCGCCAGCACGGCCTCCAGCTCCTCGACGGCATCGTCTTCTGCCTTGATGTTGCCGACGCGGGCGATCCGGCGGATCGTGTACACCGGGATCGTGCCGTAGTTCTGGATGTCCTCGGCGACATCCGCGGCCAGCTCGCCAAGCTGCTTCGACAGCATGGGACGGAACCTGCCCAGCACCTGTATCGCCTGAACCGCGTCGCCAATCGTCGAACGCCCGAGCTGAAGCCCTTGCGGCTTGTAGTTCTTGAGGGCCGCATAGACGCCGACGGACTGGGACGGCTGCGACGGCGCATTGGGATAGCGCCAGAATTCCTCGGAAAACTCGACGCGCGGCGTCCCCCATTCGCAGGCAATCTGTCCCACCGCGTCTTCCAGGGCGATCTCCTCGATGTCCGAGCCGTCCTTCCAGTGGACAAGCGCGAAAAACCCAGGTCCCTGTCGCCGGAACAGGAACGTCGCGTGGGGTGTCCCCTCCCAGGCCGTCTTCACATTGTTTGGAAAACCGCCGATCCGCTCCAGCGCCTCGGGATGGTTCTTCTCCAGAAACGCCTTGGCCTTCATGTACTTGATCTTCGCGTCCGTGTAGAAGCTCATGGGCTCGTCTTCGCCGAAGCTCACGACCTTGGAGTACAGTCCTGCCGGAGTTGGTTCCTCCTCCACCGAGAACATCTTGGCGTCTTCGCCGAGAATCTGGTGGATCGCGAACATCTTCGCCTGCGCGATTTCCCGGTTCTGCACGATGCCTGCGCCCCTGACGGTCGGGAAGAAGTTGAAGATGTAGAGGTTGTCGAACACCTTCCTGCCGATGCGGTTGATTCGCCCCACGCGCTGGATGACGCGCGTCGGGTTCCACGGGATGTCGTAGTTGACGACAAGCCCCGCCCGGTTGAGGTTGAAGCCCTCGGAGAGCTTGTCGGTCGTGAGCAGGATGTCGTAGTCGTCCGCCACCGTCTCGAAGGAGGCGTCGAAGTTCGCCTTGACGGTGCGGGCCATCTCCTTGCCGAAGTTGTCGCCCGTGACGATGAGAACCCTGCCGGGAAAGGCCTTCTCGACGCCCTTGGCGATGTGGACGACGGTGTCCTTGAACGTCGAGAACACGAGCACCTTGCGCCGCGGTGCGTTCGGCTCGTCGAGGATGTCGGGATGGCCTCCGCCGATGACATCCTTCAACGCGCCGACGAGCTTCGCGCATTTGGGGTCGCGCGTGTCGAGCTTCAGCGCGTCCACTTCGGCAAGAATCGCGTCAAGCAGGGCGATGTCGCTCTTGATGTCGGCTACAAAGCGCTTGCCGTCGAAGGCCTTGTCGGACATGTCGTAGTAGATGGCGTCCTTCGACTTCACGCCCTTCCGCTCGTACATCTCCTCCTGCTCCTTGATCGCGTCCAGCATTGCCTCGACCGCGTCGTCGTAGTCGTCGATGTTCAGAATCCTGTCCATCGCCTTCCGGCTGTAGAGGAATGTCCCCATCCTCCTGACGAACTCCAGCGACAGCTCCAGGCTTTTGCGGACGCCCTTGACGGACATCTTGAACGCGCCGAAGGAGCTTTCGAACCGCTGGACCATCCGGCTCAGGAGCATGCTGTACAGGCTTTCCTGCGCGTCGTCGGTTCCGTCCTTGTTCTTCAGGTAGGCCTGCGGATGGTAGATCGCGCCCTTGAACTTCGCCCCGTCGCCGAAATACTCGTGGATGACGCGGTCGTAGAACGCATCCTGCTCCGGGGACAGCTCGAAGAACTGCTCCTTCGGGTCCCGGACCGTGGCGAGCGTGGTGATCTCGTCCCTGTAGTCCGGGTCGCTCGTCAGGTCCAGCCGGTTGCGCCGGATGACGATCTTCTCCATGATCTGGCGAATCTGCCGCGTCAGCCTGCGGGACGCCTCGTTGACCTTCCTGCGCACCTTGTCGAGGTCGCGCCCGTAGTCGCAGCTCATCGGCTCGATGCCGCAGGCAGGGAGAAGTCGCTGGATCGCCGCGTAGTCCTTCCTGGCAATCGCCTTCCTCAGCTTCACGATGCTCTCGTGGCGCTTGGCGAAGTGCCGGAAGCGCTCGTCGAGGTTTCCGCCCACGACGAACGGGCTCTGCTTGCCGGGCGAGAAGAGGTGCAGGAGCGAAAGCAGGTCGGACGGCCGGTTGTTGAACGGCGTGGCGGTGAGAAGCACCACCTCGCGTCCGAAGCAGATGTCGGCCAGCGCGCCGTAGTCCTCGGTGCGCTCGTTGCGGAAGTTGTGCGCCTCGTCCACAATCACCATGTCGAACTCGGGGTCGTGCCGGAGCATCTCGACGATCTTGTCGAGTTCTCCGCGGCTCCAGACCTGCCAGCCGGAGAGCCTGAACTTGTGCAGGTACTCGTACCATCCGCCCGCGTCGCCGCTGCGCTCGCCCATCAGCCCCGGAGGGCAGATGACGAGCCCGCGCTTCGCTCACACCGCGCCCAGCAGCCCGCCGATGATGGACTTGCCGAGGCCCACCACATCGGCGACGATCACGCCGCGGTAGGCGTCGAGACGCGCCATCGCCTGCGCGACGGCATCGACCTGGTAGCGGTACTTCGCGAAACCCGCCTCCTTGAGGATGCGCTCGATTTGCAGCTCCTTGAGCTGGGTGCGCTGGTGTTCGAGGTAGTTCCGCAGCACGAGGAAGTACGCCTCGAACGGCGTGATGTCGGCGGCGACGGAACACTCCCGCAGGATGTCGATGAGCCGCTGCCTCGACTCGTCGTCGGCCGTCAGCGGCACCGCCTTCTCCCAGAGGTCGTCGAAATACTGCTGCGCCTCCTCCTGCCCGAAGTCGCCGATCTGGACATTCAGCTCGTCGCGCGTCGAAAGCCCCGGCTCCGAGAAGTTGCTCGATCCGGTGATCCAGTACTTCCTCGTGCCGACCTGCGTCTCGTCCATGCTGAAGATGTAGAGCTTCGCGTGGTTCGGGTCGCGCGTCTTGCGGATGTCGAGCCGTCCCGTTTCCAGAAGGTCGATGAAAATCTGCAGCCGCTCGTGGAACGCCTGGGAATCGACGGCCTCCGAGCCGAGGATGGTCTTCACCGACTCGCGGAACCGCTCTTGGATTGCCTCGGTGGAATTGGAGCCGCCCTTCTGCACGATCTCGACGAGCTGCCCGAGCGCGTATTCCGCGTCCATGCCCACTAGGACGCGGAGCGTCATCATGGGGCGGTCGCGGAACGCCTCGGCGAGAATCTTCACGCCGGAGAAGTAGAAGAACCCGACGAGCATGTCGAGCCGATCCGCGTGACTCACGAGCTCCTTGAGCCGAGTGGCGAGCTTGGTCGCTCCCTTGCCGCCCTGGTTGGTGATGAATGCCATTGTGTCAGTCCTCCTGCTTCACGGCATAGTAGCCGCCGGTCTTCTTGCTGCCACGATAAATGATTTTACCCTCATGTTCCAAATCGGCAAGAAGGCGGGCAACCGTAGGAATGGATCGTTGAATTGCTTCAGCCAGTCCATCCCGCTTCAATCCTTCGTTTTGAATTATCGTCTCAAGAAGTTTGCGTTTTATCGTATCATCCTCGGATTTTATCGTATCATTTTGTGGATTTATCGTATCGTTTTGGTGTTTTATCGTATCATTTATCGTATCGCCTATGGTGTTTACAGTCTCATTTACAGTCTCACGAGTAGCATTTATCCCCTCGTTTATCGGGGCAACAGATGATTTTATCGGGTCATTTATCGTGTCACGGCCTTCGTTTATCGTGCCATTTATCGTGTCAGAGGGGTTGTTTATCGTATCACCGGATCCGTTTATCCCCTCGCCAACAGTGTTTTTCCCCTCACTCGCATTTCTCGGCAAGTAGGTGGTCGAGAAGGTTCCCAGATCGTCTCGCCAGGTGGGGTAGGCGTTGCCGTTTGCGTCGCACTCGTCCTTGATGCGCCGGATGCCGCTGCCGTAGTGTTCGATGAGGTGGATGTCGTAGAACGCCTGGGCGATCAGCCGGTTCCTTGGTCGCGAAGGATGGTCCTCCATCATGAGCAATGGCATTGACATGTCGAAGGGCAGTTGGCCTGGGCTGTGCACGACGAGCTTGTCTTCGAGAATCTTGATCTGGATGTCATGCGGCGAACCGTAGTCGCGATGGCAGATGGCGTTCGTGACCGTCTCGCGCAGCGCCTCTATGGGGTAGTCCCAGTAGCGGTCGTGTTCCGCCTTTGCGGTCACGACGATGCTCCGGCGGATGTTCCGCTTGATGAAGGCCAGCGTCTCGTCCACCTGATCTTGGATGTTGCCGTCAATGTCCTTGCTGTCGAGAATGTAACTGCCGCCGTCCTTGAAGGCACCGGCATGGATGATCGCCTGCGGGAACTTGATTTGCGGCTCCTTGGCGAACAGAAGATACGCCGCGCGGGTGATTTCCGTTTCCGACTTGACCCATTCCAGTTTCTTCAGGACGGCCCATGGGTCGTCGCCAGCGGAAAAGTTGCGCCGACCTTCGGCAGTCGCCTTCTCCATGTACTTGCGAACGGCCCCCATGTCGAGGTCGTCGCGCGCCACGCCGGGGACAATCACCGCGTCCATGCTCGCGCCGGTCGATTTCAAGTGGCTCTCCGCAATCTCCGCCGGAGACATCTGGTGGTTGACGCTTCCCTTCCGCACAAACGACCGCCCCTTGTAGGCAACGGGCTTCAGCGGGTTCTCGGTGACCTTCAGGACCACGACCAAGCCGCCTTGGAAGGGCAGCTTTTCCGCATCCACCGCGACCGATGGCTCCGTGGCGGTGGCGATGCGGTTCTCGTAGTCGCGCAGCGCCTCAAAGCGCAACTGTGTCCTGGCGGGGGTACCGGTGTTGTCCACGCCAAGCACGATGTACCCGCCACCCGCGTTCGCGAAGGCGCAGGCCGTCTCGATGCATTCCTTGTCAAAGGACTCCTTCAACTCCAGCCGCTGCATCTCGTGCTCGGTGACGGCGATTTCAAGTTCTTTCTCGGTCATTGGAAACTCCTACGATATTCCTACTTGCGAGGTTCACCTTCTGGGATTGCATCATGCTCGTTGAAATAGTGTTCTTGCCAGTTTCGACCAAGTGCCTTGTCAATGAACTGGATGAACTCTGCATCGCTAAACGTTTCATATGTCACGCCCCGTTCAATCTTTTCCGTCTTGGGATCAAATTCGTCAATTGCCTTTTCAATCTGCTTGGCGAAGGAATCTGTCAGCATTTCTTTCACAATCTGCTTCTTCTGCTCGTCTGTTCTTGCCACAGCAAGACGGTTTTCCCAGCCAATCGGCGGATTGCTGACAACCTTCCCACTGACCTCATCAACGAGCGTCTCGCAGGACTTCATCGCTATCTCACGGCATCGTTCCTTAATACAGTCTTTGTAGGTCTTCAGCATGTTGCGAATTTCATCAACTGAATCGGTAAATTCCTTCATGCGAGTCCGAAGCATTACCGTCCCCCACTTGCCAGCGTTAATGAGGAAACGCTTACGCGTGTCTTTGATCAGTCTCTCAATGTAGTCATAAGACAGATTGACTGTCTCCCCATTGTTCCTTTTGTACTTTATGTCATTAGGAAGCAAGTCTCTGTCAAAAACCTGAAATCTGTTGGAAAGCCGCTTCCGAGTGTCATTGTCCACTACAAACAGCTCGGAAGGCAGCTCCAGCCGTTTCGAGGCAATCTTGTAATCGGTGACCTCAAGCTCCATAAAGCATATCTGGGAGGAGAAAACCCGCTCCTTCCGCGTCACGTCAAATGGCTTGGGGGGATTCTCCTTGATGGATTGCTCCACCTCCTTTACTTTCGACTCCATGACGGGATCAAGGCCGATCTCTCTCATGAGGTAATCGCCGTCTGCCGCACATGCGCCAGCGAGATTCTGTGGCACCGATTTCTTCAGCAAGATTCCATTGGGCGTGACCACAGGCCTGTCGGAATCACCGAATTCCAAACCCGGTGGTTCTTTCTCAACTTCCGGCTCGGCCTCAAGATACAGCGGGGTCGGCGAATAAACGAGCGTATCGTCGTCGGCAATCAGGACGCCGACTCGAACTCCCGGCTGAGAACTGAGAAATCCTGTCTGCGCTGATACTTTCTGTAAGATCTTGAGTCCGTCAATGTCGCCATAACCGAGTCGGCAGACTTCGGCGGACACATCCAAAATCACATTGACCGTCCCGTGGTCGAGCAATCTTCCGGCCGCATCCACAATCGCCTCGGCGACTCGTCTCCGAACGCCCGGCGCTATGAACACAAGTCGCTCACGAACACGACGGATGATGCCAATAAGAACATCATCGTTAACTGCCTGAAAAGTTTTTTCCTGATCCATGGTTACCTTCTGTGATTCGTCTGTTTTCCAATCATGCGGCGCAGCCTCTCGGCATCGTCGCTACTCTGTCGGCCTTCACATGACATAGTTCTCCAAGACATATCCCGCCTGTGATTTTTCCGCCTTTAAAAACTCAATAATGAACAATGCCGCTTGTCTAAGCGTTGTTCGTGTGCGAATGACATCGCCATGATCCTTGACCATCTGCTTCATGTATTGTCCACAAATCTCGACCAATGTCGTTTTTAGCTTTTCATCGGCACCCATCTGGACATGTCCCAGCGCGTTTTCCAGCATGGGGATGCCGTCTTCCCAGAAGCTCCCCCCGGCAGATGCCAGAAACGATTGAAATGCAACCACCGCCACTAGTGGCATTTTCCACTCTTCCAAACACAGATTGAAAAACTGCAAATCTTTCCTTTCAATCAACTTGCAATCCTCGGGATGGCCAAACCAGATGCTTTTCCCCAAGAAAAAGGCGTCAAGGGCCTCCTCGAGATCGATTTGCCGACAGCAAAGGCTTCTGTTCCCTAACAATTTTCCCAATGTGGGGCGCAATGTTGCCCATATTGCCCAAAAAACGGTTCTGGCTTTAGCTTTGTTAGCGGTATGGATAATGGCTATATAAAGATTGCTATCGAACAATGCCAATGGATTTTTTACAACTTGCGCCAGAGCGTTTTCACGATCTTCCGCTTTCAAACACAGCAGCAGTCTGGCAAATTCAATCCAGTATTGCCATGCGTGTTTGTCGTGTCGATATTCGTCGTCACAACAGATGGAATGTATAACCCTCTCAATGTTTTCAAGAAACACGGCCTTACAAACGCCGTCTTCCAACGCTGTGTCGGGAATCATGGTGAGACAGTTCTTCGCGGCTTCCGCTGAATAGGTTCCAATGGCAGGAGGTGCGCCTTTTTCCTCACTTGCCCACAAGCCTTCCAAAAAGTCGGCTTTTTGTTCCGCGAAAAGTTCTTCTGGAGAATGTTTTCCTGACAATAGCATCTTTGTTCCGCTAGGGCTCTCCAGGAAATTGTCGAATTCAGTCTTGGCTCGCAAATACGGCACTAAGAATTGCCCCTCGTACCCTTTGTCATCTTCTGCTTTTTGGCGAATGGCATTGAAAATCTCCTCATCCATGCCTATGACATCTGACTCCTGTAACATCCCGAGCAGTGAAAAGCCCCGCGCAGCTTTTGCAAATTTCTGATCGGGATCGTCGGCCAACCCGGCCAATGAGGAAAAGACACAATTCATGTCAAGCTTTGACGCCACTCTTGCCATGTGAGGGGCAAACAGGAATGTCTGGACCGCCTGAAGCACGATCTGTTTGCATTTCGTCTGCATCGCGTCGTCCAAATCCTTGCGACAACACTTCAAGAGCGCGGCGGCGATGATAGGCTTGGTGTTCTGCAAAAGAAAAGCGATTCCCCCTTCATACGATGTCGAAAGAACGGTTTTGCAATTTGCCAGAAGTTTTGTTCTGTCCGTTTCATACACACTTAAGTGTGCGGGGATGGCATTGCCCTTGATTTTGTCTTCGGCCCACTGTTTCAAGCCCAATCCCATGTGGAATGGGGCCTGTGCTTTCAGCCATTTCTGATGTTTTTCGGCAATATCGGCAGGAAACTGAGGATAGGCAACAAGCTGGGGGGCGCCCTTTTCGTCATGTTTGCATTCAAGGCGCATCCTGCGTAAATCTGTTCGGCAAACCATTGCAAGATGGATTTCATCACCCATTTTCGAAAAACCATCCAATAAGGTTTCCATCCTTTTGCGGCGACGTTCTCCCTCTGGGCTTGGGTACGACTGATACCAACGGATGACTGTTTCCAGCGAATTGAACCGGAAGGATTCGTTCAAAGTCTTTTCTCGTTCCTTCCAATATACCCATTCGTCGCGGCGCAGTACCGAATACAGGCTTTTGCAGTTCGCCTCGAGGCTTTTGGCCCTGATATAATCAAGCTGAATTGCGTCGAAAGACGATGCCAGCAAGGAGCCTATCTCATAATAACGGTCGGGATTCTTCAAAACAAGTGTGTTCAAAACGGCCGACAGAGACGCTGTCTTAGCTTTTGCGAAAATATATAGGCAGATTGTGACTAAAGTCTTTGTCGCCTTTTCATCATGCCACGCAGCATCAAATTCAAGTAGGCATTTTTCAAGTGCCATGTGGATGCATACGAACATGTTGGGGAGCACAGGCGAGCCACATCCTCTGTTGGCACACCACAGGGCATTTGAAATGAACTGCTTGTATTGTTTTCCGTCCTCGGCTGTAAACGTGGTTGTGGTCGTATAGGTATCGGATTTCGCCCACACCCCTGTAAGGTCGTTTATCCAGTCAATCAAGAAAACCAGCGTCTTTTTGAAGTCAGACTTCAGCAACCAGTAAACGGGTGTTTGATAAGCGCTTAAAGGCCTTTGGGCAGCATTCCATCTTCGCGAGAGACCCATTCCACTTTCAGACGAGTCCATCCACGATACCGACGACTGCGAGTTGGGACGGAACATTGTGCTCATGATGCGTCGAGTCAAATCGGGCAACGCGGCAATAAAAGGGGCATGCACCAAGGAATTATCGACGATGGCCTCGCAATAGTTTTTAGGAAATCCAATGCCATCCCCTTCTGGATCATCCAAATAGAATTCGATGCACGGCCGCAGGTCCTCTTTGATTTCCGCTGCGCCAAGCGACAGGCATTGGAAAAGGACGTCTTCGTTTTCATACTCGAACAAATGGGTTTCCCAATCTGTTCCGTTGTTGGCGATGGCAATCTCAAAAGCTAGACGAGCAGCTTCTGCCGTTGTTTGGCCTTGCGGATGGCTGGAGCACCAATCGTACAACAATTTCAGGGTTTCATCCTGTTTGACCTTAAGAACGTCCTTGCGGTTTTCAAACAGAAAATGGATGAGGGTGTTCCACTCCTTTCCACACGGGCGCGTAAGAAAATGAAAGTCTGCTGAGGCTGGATCAAATCCCATGTCTGACAAAATAGCCTCATTTTTGAGGGGGGAAGGTTCGCGGCATGAAAGACGAACCAACGCCACAACTTCTTTCAAGAGTTGCCCGCCATTTTCCAGCAAGAGTGGGAGATGGGACTTCAGAAACCCTCCGGCCAAGGGGGAGGCCAACAGAGCGAGCAAGGTTTCCTTCTGCCAAGGAGTCGGGTTTCCCGTCAAGGAATCCTCCACGAGGTGTTGGATGCTTGCCCCGTCCAGATGCAAACGGTCTGTCATCCACGAGCGATAAGCCCGGTGCATGGCTGGCTTGTCCTGAAGGAGGGACCACAAGTTAGGATTGTCGCCAACTTCCGAAAAGGCTCTGGTGATGATTATTTCCAATGCCCATTCTTCGTAGATGTCGTGGGTCAGGTAATACCGTTCCGTTTCCGTGTCTCGTGCCAAGATACCTCGTTGAATTAAGCCGTTTGCGGCTTCCGCTTCATCAGAATGGATTTCGACCCAATAGTTCCCTGTCTGCAAGCGCCGTTCCATCATGGCAATGAACCCGTTCGCTACCATGACGCCGGAATCGCCACCCCGGATGCGGCAATCCCACAAATGCTGTTTGAAATTCTTGAAGCACCCGGACCGTTCCCTCTCCGAGAGGGAGAGGAACTCTTTCAAGTAAAACGGAATGCGAAGCAAATCACGGAGAAGGAAGTCGGAAGGAACGGAAAACCCGTTTTCGTTGGCAATCCGGTTCAATTCCTCCGGGAGAAGGGATGGAATCTCCAAAATCGTCGGTTGCGCATGCAAGGATTCCTTGCAGAAGTTAACCCACATTTCGGCATGGGAGGAGCGGGACGAAAAAACGATTATCCAGCCAGCATTATAGAACTCATCAAGGATCGGAGCGATGCGTCCAGTATCTCCCGGCGGAACCAGCAATTCCGTTTTCTCGGCCTCGTCCACAACCAAAATCCGCTCGCTGTAGTCGGAGTGAAGATCCAGGAAATCCTTTATGGCAATATGCCATGACGAGGCCAATTTCTGCTCATCAAAACAGTTTGAGAGTTCGTTAAGGCCGACGCAATAGAACCCACGCCCGGAAAGCGTTTCGTCCACGCTTTTTAGCAACGATGTTTTGCCTGCACCGCCTTCCCCCGTAATCACGAAGGCTCGGTCTTGACTTTCCAGAATTGTCTTGATTGCACCCGAACGGTCGATGGCAATATGGAATCCATTGACATCTATGCAATTATTCGCATTGCGAAAGCGTCTTTCTTTGCACTGCTCAATCATTTTCGCAAAAGAGAAAATGTCCTCTCCCGGTCCAAAGAAATGTGCCGCCCAATACGAATATGACTCGTTTGCCATTGTCGCTTGAAATTCCGAATGGCAAAACCACTCTATCTTCTTCAATCCAGCAGTTAAAGCAACTTTTTCAACCTCTATTTGCGCCTTTGTCGCCCTGTCATTTCCTTTCTTGTTTGGAGAAAAATCATGATCCATCGGCATAAAGAACATCAAAACCGTGATTTCTGGATGTTGCTTTTTTGCATCAAGAATTGCTTCCTTAATCTCATCCTTTTTATTTGCAAACTTTTCCAGGAAAAACTTGGCCTGAAATCCAATGTATTCATCTCCAACCTTTATCGATTTCTTTTCTATGCCTGGATGATTTCTATAGCCGGCAATGCCAAATTGCAAACCATATTTACGGCAAAAGACCAGATAGGCTAGATATTCAAAGACTTCTTCTGATGCGCCTTTGAATTTTGCTTTGAAAGCATTCCAATCTACAGGGCAAAGCATATGCTCCTCCGTCCTATTCCAGTACCTCGTCCTCCGCCTCTTCCGCTTTCGCAGTGGCGCGGGGACCCTTGCGGGCCGCAGGCGCGGGGGACTGTGCCGCGCTCGGCTGTGGCGCCGGATGGTTCCTGCCCTCGACGACCGCAATCTCGTCTTCGGCGAGCCCGTAGAGTCGGTACACGAGCGCGTCGATTTCCGCTTCCAGTTCGGCGGTGTCGGCGGCAGGGTCGGCCTTCTTCGCCGCGAGAATGCGGTCTACCAGAGCGGCAATGCGCGATTGTTCGGCAGACATCGCGGAGGGGATGGGAATCGCCCGCAAATGCTCGGGCAAAATGTGGAAATCGCCGCCTCTGATGGCATTGAGCAAGACAAGCGCGAATCGGGAATTCAAAATCCCAAGCAAGAAGCGCAAATCCAGCCCTTTCGAGAGCCGTTCCATTTCCCCGCGTGCCATGGAGCAATATCGATTGATGCTGCCAGAGATGCTCTTGTTTTCAACACCTCGCAAATCAATCCATCGCTTTATGGCGTAGAGTGTGTGGTTGTGGAGAAAACAATCGCCATCATCCAAAATGGCCTGAATTGCCCCGAAGCCGTTTACAAGCACTCTACAACCAGTGTACAGCTCTGGAAAAGTCGGTCTGCTTATTCCATCGGGGCACCTCTTTGTGCCGTATTCGAGGTAGTGGATGCGCTTGACATCATAGCGGGCGATATCTTTTGCCTCGATGTATTCCCTGCAATGGATCTTGTCTTTCGTTTCTGAAATCAAATCATCTCTTGTAAAACCACCCTTGTTTGTTTTCTCGTTGGCATTAATAACCATTCCCTTGCTGATGTAGCAGTAGTCGCCGAGCCGGTGCATATCCTTGAATCGCGAGAGCAGGTTTTCCTCCTTCGAGGTTTTCCATACTGCCGTTTTTGCGTCGGGCATGAATTCGTCGATACCGACAACCCGGTCCCTGTAGAATCGGCCCTTCTCGTCGGCCTTCACGATTGCCACCTGCGTCAATGGCTCGGCCTTGGCCACAAGCGGAATGCAGTTCGTGACGGTGGCGTTCTCAAACACCTTCACCCCTTGCAGGTCAACGATGGACTTCAGGGCAAATTCGGAGAGGAGCGTTCTGCGGATGGCCGCGCCGTAGGTCTGGTTCGTCAGCGGATAGGGCACAATCATCGTGAACGAGCCGCCGCGCTTCAGGAACGAGCGCAGCGAAAGCTCCATGAAGGCGATGTAGAGGTCCCATTTCTGAATCAGGCACTTGAACCGCCCGTCATGCGCCAGCGCCTCGCGCTGCGCTTTCAGCTTCGCGTCCTTGAGCTGGTCCGGCGCACTGATGTACGGCGGATTCCCGATGACCACATCAAAGCCGTCTTTGATGTTGAACATCCATTCGGGGTCGAACCAGCCCTCGGACTTGTTCTGGTCGTAGGGGTCCCAGCCGGCGACCATGTCGGCGTAGCGCGTCGCCGCGCCGACATTGGAGCGGTCGCCCTTGGCCTTCTCCTTGGTGATGCCCCGTTCCGCCCAGTCGATTTCGCGGTCCAGCGCCTCGCGCTTCGGCTCGTTGCGGTCGCGCTTGATGAGCGTCGGCTGCGAGAGGGTTTCGCCGAAGAGGTTCATCTGGGCAGGCTGATAGAAGTCCTCCCAGTCCGGCTCCGCCACCTCCTCGCGGTGTTTCTTGGCCTCCGCGATCCGCTGGCGAAGCTCCGCGATTACGGCCTCGTCTGGCTTCGAAAGCGAGTCGCGCACCTCCTTGCGGATGGCGTCGCGGATTTCCAGGTCGCGGGCCTTGTACTCCTCCTTCTTGGCCGTCGACCGGGCGCTGAAGATCTTGTGGCGGTTCTCCTGGAGGTCGCGCCGGAGCGTCGCGATGTCGCCGGCCGAGGCGTCGAGCGCGCCAACCTCCGGAAGCGAGACGAGCGTATTGGCGCAGACGAACTTGGCCTCCAGATTGGGCAGCGAGAGAAGCCCGAAGTTCTCCGCAGACGGGTCGTAGCTCGTCCGAAGCTGGTCGCAGAGGAGCGAGATGAAGAAGCGGAGTTTCGAAATCTGCGTGGCGATGGGCTGGATGTCCACGCCGTAGATGCAGTTCTCGATGAGGTAGAGCTTGCGCTCGTAGTCGGGGTAGTGCTGGCCCTCGCGGAGCCGCGCCTCCAGCTCGGCGGGGGATTCCTCGCCCGCCAGCCGTGCCTTGTCCTCGCGGTAGCGCTTGAGAAGCCGTTCGCGGATCGAGAGGTTCTGCGGGTCGAGGCGCGTCAGAAGCCGCACCATGCAGTGAAGGACGCCCATGGGGAAGGCGCCGGAGCCGCAGGCGGGGTCGAGGATGCGGCAGCTGTAGAGCGCGTCGAGAAGCGCCTCCTCCTCCTTCCGGGAGAAGGGCGTCGGCGCGCCCTCGGCCGCCTTGTTGCGGTCGAAGAGGTCGGCGAGCCTGTCGCCGTCGACGCCGCAGCGCGACTCCAGATACCCCTTCAGCGACTCCTCGACCATGTAGTCCACGATTTCGCGCGGGGTGTAGAAGCTGCCGGTGGCCTTGCGGGCCGTCTCCTGCGTCTCGGGGTTGAATGCGCCGAGGAGGTTTTCAAACACCTTGCCGAGCAGTTCCGGGTCGAGGGCGACGTCCGAGTCGTCGGCGTCGTTCTCGTTCACGGTGAACTCGTAGCGGTTGAAGAGGCTGACGATGCCGCGCTCGTCGTCGAAGAAGAGCCCGTTGGGCAGATGGGCGGCGTGGCCCTTCTCGCCGCTGAAGCCGTCGAAGTAGAGCTCGCGGCCGCCGTCCTCCTCGCGCTCGCGCCTGTCGAGGCAGTCGAAGAGGGCGCAGTTCAGGAAGGGGACCTTCCGCATCGTGGCCCGGAAGGCGGAGCCGTCGCCGCCTCGGAACTCCTTCTCGTAGCGGTAGAGCGTGGTGACGTGGCGCTCGGCGCTCCGCCCCTGGAAGGTGTGGATGAAGCGGCGCTTCTCGGGCTGGCAGTTGAAGGTGGCGAAGAAGAGGTTCTGGAGGATGGCGCGGTAGTAGTTGTCCTGCTCCATGGAGTCGGGGTCGAACTTCCGGAGGAGGCCGGCGACGCCGTCGCGGTCGAAGAGCTCGTCCGGCACGAGCTTGCGCTGCCGGATGAACCAGGTGAACATGAGCCGCGTGATGAGGCGGATGACGGCCTCGTTGTTGTACCGGCGGTCGTCGCGGTCGTCCGAGAGGTCGTTCGGGAAGTGGATGTTCGTCGACGGCTCCATCGCCCAGGTGTACCAGTCGAATAGCTTCCGGTAGAACTCCTTCGTGAGCTGCTCGACGGAGAAGGCGTTCTTCAGGTCGGCGAACGAGCGAATCGGGTCGGCGAGGCGGCGGCGGACGATGTTGTTCGCGGCGCCCGGCTCGATGTAGAAGCTCTGGCGCTTCGCCTCGTTCCACTTGAGTTTGCGCCGCTCGACCTCCGCCGTCACGAGCGACAGGCGGAAGAAGCCGTTCCGGTCGTGGAAGAAGAAAAGCCCTTGCGAGGGGATGCCGGAGAAGCCGAGCGCGCCCTTGGCGATGGCGCCCTGGAGCACCTTCTTCGCGTAGGCGAACTGGACGAGGCGGCTTGTGCGCTCCGTGAGCTCGCAGCGCATTCCGACGGCGACAACCACAAGGGGCCTGTTTGGGACATCTGCGACATCCGGGACTTCTGCGACCGTCCCAGATGTCCTGGAGGTCCCAGATGTCCCGTTCTCCGGAAGCCGGGTGACGAACCCCAGCAGCCGCGCCACGTCGAAGTAGTCCTTCTCGTTCTTGGTGGAGGCGCAGTCCAGCGGCTCGGCGCGGGCCGTGTCGAACGACGGGAACTTCACGCGCAGCCAATCGACCGCCCGCCTTACCGAAAACTGGCCGACCATCTGGGCCAGCAGCTTTTCCGCGCCATCCGACATGGTATCCATTTCAATGCCCTGCCTGTCTTGCTTTCCCCACTGGGGTTGTCTGCCCATCATTGTATGCCAAAGCCCTTGCGGATGCAATTGCCGCGCGCGGGGCAGCGGTAGACTCACGCCGGACTGGTCGCAGCTCTCCGATCCGCGCGGCTTTGCCGTCGATCCGCTCTGCGATCCGCGCTGGGACTATTTTACCCTTTCGCGCCTCGCCTACCGCGGCCACGATGTCGCGGTCTCGTGGCGGCGTGGTCGCTCGGGGCTCACCGTGGCGCTCGACGGCCGCGAAGCCGCGCACAGCCCGGACCTGGCGCACCTGTACATCCCGCTGGACGGCTAGATGCCCTGTCCCTGCAGCAGTCCCTTGAGGTAGCCGATGGCGAAGAGGCGGCCGGTGGCGCCGTAGCCGTCGCGCGCGTCGGCCGCGCCCATGGCCGGGACGTGGTCCACGCGGATCGGCCGGTCCTCGCGACAATGCTCCGCGTACAGTCGCAGGAGGCGGGCCATGTCGAGAGCGCCGTCATCGTGGAACGTCTCGCGGAAACGCTCCGCAGTGCCGCGCGCGTTGCGGAAGTGGACGAAGAAGATGCGGTCGCGCCAGCGCGGGACGAGCGAATAGACGTCTTCGCCCATCATGGCGAACGTCGCCTGGCAGAACGTCGCGCCCAGGCACGGCGAGGGGGCCAGCGCCCAGGC
>JAEEGL011791945.1_pt1 | contig 16162 bp, 13 predicted proteins | sample 9134231 | NCBI WGS metagenome assembly JAEEGL01 (sample SAMN16246548, study PRJNA631951) | gut metagenome | biome: gut microbiome; feature: rumen; material: fiber-attached | host: Bos | place: Iran: Karaj | collected 2018-10
CGGCACTGGCAAGTACAAGGTCGGCGGCAACTATGCTGCCTCGCTCTTTGCCAATAACCTGGCTCACGAGAAGGGCTACGCCTGTGAGTTCTACTTGGATGCCAAGGAGAAGAAGTATATGGACGAGTGCGGTGCAGCCAACTTCTTTGGTATTAAGGACAACACCTACATCACCCCGAAGTCGACCTCTATTCTGCCCTCCATCACCAACCAGTCGCTGATGCAGGTGGCTGAGGATCTGGGCATGAAGGTCGAGCGCCGTCCCATTCCCGAGGAGGAACTGGAGACCTTCGAAGAAGCAGGAGCATGCGGCACGGCAGCCGTCATCAGCCCCATCTCGTACATCGACGACCTCGACACCGGCAAGCGCTACAGCTTTGGCGACAAGCCCGGCCCTCAGTCGAAGAAGCTCTACGACACCCTGCGCGCCATTCAGTACGGCGAGATTGAGGACAAGCACGGCTGGACAACCGTAGTCATCGACTAGTATAAGTAGTACGACTAGTACGACTAGAAATTCTAGCATAATGGGCAAAGGCAAGCTGGCGAAATTCGCCGACATGGCAACCTACGAGAACGTGTTCCAGTACCCTTACGGGTCGCTGGAACACGCTACTTTCCCCTTGCAGGGCAGCTGGCACGCAGAGTATTTCCATAACGAGAACCCCATCGTGCTTGAATTGGGCTGCGGCAAGGGCGAATATACCGTAGGCCTGGCCAAGCTGATGCCCGACATGAACTTCATAGGCGTCGACATCAAGGGCGCCCGCATGTGGACAGGTGCTACCCAGGCTCTGCAGGAAGGGCTGAAGAATGTCGCCTTCCTGCGTACCAACATCGAGATCATCGACCGCTTCTTCGCTCCTGGCGAGGTGCAGGAGATATGGCTCACCTTCTCCGACCCACAGATGAAGAGTCCCCGCAAGCGGCTTACCTCGTCGTGGTTTCTCGAGCGTTACCGCAGGTTCCTCGTCGACAATGGCATCATCCACCTGAAGACCGACTCCAACTTCCTCTTCACCTACACCACCCTCTTGGCTCAGCGCAACCACCTGCCCGTGATGGCCAGCACCACCGACCTTTACGCTCCCATGCCCAGCGGTTCCCCCGCTGACACCATCGCAGCCAGCATACAGACCTACTACGAGTCGATGTGGCTGGCCCGTGGCCTGAATATCAAGTACATGAAGTTCCAGCTGCCCCACGAGGGAGTCCTTGAGGAGCCTGACGTCGAAATTGAGCTCGACGACTACCGCTCCTACCACCGCGACAAGCGCAGCAGCAAGGAAACTGCAAAATAGCAAATTACAACGCCCCGACCTCCTGTCAATATTTTTACTCCCGTCTGGGTCTCGTGTAGAAAAAACTTCATAAGCGCTTGTTGGGCGCTTGTTGAGCGCTTGTTGGGCGGGAGGCGGACTGGAGCGCTCCGGGAATTAGTCGTGTAAGAATTTATAACTTTTAATAAGATCGAAGCATAATGACCCTATATCCAAAACTCATCATGGATGCGCTGGCTACTGTGACGTATGCCGGCACGAAGAAGAACCTCGTCGACAGCGGTATGGTGGCTGACCAGCCCGCCATTGACAGCAAGCAAAACAAGGTGACGGTAGTGCTGGAGTTTCCGCGCGAGACAGACCCGTTCCTCAAGTCAACCGTGAAGGCTGCCGAGGCCGCCATCAAGTACCACTGTAACAAGGCAGCGAAGGAGGCGGGCGAGACGTGCGACGTGGAAGTCGAGATCGTTACCGAGTTCAAGTCGAAACCCCGTCCCAAGGGCGACGAGCTGCTGCCCATGGTAAAGAACATCATTGCCGTGAGCAGCGGCAAGGGTGGCGTTGGCAAAAGCACTGTCTCTGCCAATCTCGCCATTGCACTGGCACGCCTGGGCTATAAGGTAGGGCTGTTGGACTGCGATATCTTCGGTCCGTCAATGCCCAAGATGTTCCATGTCGAAGACGAGCGGCCGTATGCCGTCGAGGTGGATGGCCGACAGCTGATAGAACCTATCGAGGCCTACGGCGTGAAGATGCTGTCCATCGGTTTCTTCGTCAGTCCCGAGACTGCCACACTGTGGCGTGGCGGCATGGCGACGAGTGCGCTGAAGCAGCTCATAGCCGATGCTGACTGGGGCGAGCTCGACTACTTCATCCTTGACACGCCGCCGGGCACCAGCGACATACACCTGACGCTGCTTCAGACGCTCAGCATCACGGGAGCCGTCATCGTCTCGACGCCCCAGCAGGTGGCATTGGCCGACGCCCGAAAGGGTATCGACATGTACCGCAACGAGAAGGTCAACGTGCCCATCCTCGGACTGGTAGAGAACATGGCGTGGTTTACCCCTGCCGAGCTGCCCGAGAACCGCTACTACATCTTCGGCCGCGAAGGCTGCAAGCAGCTGGCTGATGAGATGGGCGTGCCCCTGCTGGCTCAGATTCCGCTGGTGCAGGGCATCTGCGAGAGCGGCGACCAGGGCGAACCCGTTGCCACGAATAGCGACACGGCCACGGGGCTGGCCTTCATCAATCTTGCCCAGGCTGTCGTCACCGTTGTCAACCGCCGTAACAAGGAGCTCCCCAAGACGAAAATCGTGGGAGTAAAGTAACTGGGACTGCAGGAACGTTCTTGGAGTAAAGTTACTGAGATTCAAGGATAAAGGCAAAAAGGAACAGGCTACTGGTCTGTTCCTTTTACTTTCTCGCGGGCTTCGCGGTTGTGCTTCAGGAACTCAAGGCGTTCCTTGGCGAAGCGACGGGCTTCAAAGAACTGGAAGCGGTAGACGCAGAGCGTCAGCACGAAATAGGTTACCGCCTGGATCCAGAGGATGCGGTATTCGGGCAGGATGTCAGAGAAGTCGGCACCCATGGAGTTCAGACGGATATAGGCCCGTGCGCCGAACGTCGAGGGGAAGAGCCACGACACGCCCTGCCAGTAGCCGGGAATGTTGCTCTGCGGCCACGACACGCCCGTCAGGAACAGCAGCGGCACGGAGATGAACACCACCAGCAGCATGACGTTCTCGCGGTACTTGACCATACAGGATACCATCATGCCGAAGAAGATGCAGGCCAGCGTATAGGGCAGCAGGAACTTGGCCAGCACCTGCCACGTGGCTAACTGCGGGAAGTGGAACAGGCGCGGCACGGCAGCCGTGAGCCAGGCTCCCATCACCATGAATATCATCAGGTAGCACATGGCCTTGCCCAGCACGATGGGCAGAGTGTTCTGATAGCGCACGTCGCCGATGGGTATGAGGTTGCGGTAGGGATTCCCGTCGCGGGCCGTACCAGCCGAAAGACCAATACCCAGCACCAGTGTCTGCTGCAGAATCAGTATGAGCACGGCAGGCAGCACGCCCGAGCCATATCCGCCGGCAGGACTGAAGATGGGGACGTCCTCGAAATCGAGCGGACGGGCAGCTATCGCCTCCTCGCGTTTGGTGTAGTGGCTGCCCAGTTTCTTCGTCAGGCTGCTACCCATCTCCATCGACACCGTCTGGGCGGTCTGGAAGACGCACTTGTAGGTCAGCATCAGACTCATGTCGCAATAGACGCTGACCGTTCCCTGGCGCAGGCCGTAGGTGTCACCCTCGAACGAGGGAGGAATAAGATAGATGCCCTTCACCAGCTGACGGCTGACCAACGACTTCGCCTCGTCAAGGTCCTGCGCATAGTATTTGATCTCGACGTCGGGCGAGGCGTTGCACATCCTGATGAACTGGCGCGACAGCTGCGAGTGGGAGTGGTCGACCACGCACACGGGCACTTCGCGTACCACCTCATTATTATATATCCAGGAATAGAGCAGCGGATAGACCAGGGGCACCACGACGAAGAAGATGAGCACGCCCTCGTCCTTGATGACCTGCTGCATCTCCTTACGCCAGATGTAGCAAGCGTCTGACAGTCCTTGATATATACTATGGAATATAGACATACGTCAGCATTGCATTCTTGATTTTGTTGTATACGAGCCAAGGCAGAAGCATGAAGCCGGCCAGGGCGACAAAGTGGAACCACGATTCAACCAGGGGGAAACCGTTGAACACACAGGTCTGGTACATCATCCAGTAGTGGCGCAGCGGGAAGAGCCACGACAGCGACTGCAGGGCGCCGTCCATGCCCATGACGGGGAAGGCAGAGCCTGCCATCGAGATGCTGAGTACAGCCCACAGCGAGCAGACACTCATCGACATGCGCAGCGAGGGCATCAGTCCGAAGGCAAAGATGCCGAAGCCCTGCGACGCCAGCACCTGCATCGTGCCCAGCAGCACGAGCATCCACGGCGAGCCGGCATGCGGGAAGCCGAGATGGTAGAAGACGTACCATTGGTAGCCGAAGACGATGGCCAGCCAGATGATGGTCTGTGGCAGGAACTTGCCTAACAGGGCCACAAGTATGCGGTTGTCGGCCATCTCGAGCCACTTCTTCGACGTGCTGAACTTCAGCTCCGTACCCAGCGAGTATGCCGAGATGAGCAGGATGAAGAGCATGATGATACCCGGCACCATGACCGTCGTCAGATAGATGTTATAGCTCGACCAGGGGTTGGCTATCTGGTGCAGGTCGATCTTGATGGGCTGTAGCAAGGCCTGTATGCGCTCGTCAGTAAAGCCGCGGGCACGCATGGTGGCCTGCCCGACGGCAGCAGAGCCGAGGGTTGAGATGGTCTTCATGTCCTTCATGACCATCGTTCCTGCTGCTATGGTTGTGTAAGTATAATAGTAGGAAATCTTGGGCTGACGGCTGGCGAGAAGCTGCTCCGTCGTACCCTTGGGGATATAGAGGAAACCGTATATCTCGTTACGCTGAATGGCACGGCGAGCCTCAGTGAAGTTCGGGTAGCGTGCCACGACCTTCGACATCTGGAAGCCGTCCAGCCTGCGTGTCAGCGAGCGCGTAGTGGATGTGTTGTCCAGGTCGACCACGCCCACGGGCATATTCGTAGGCAGGCCTTCGTCGAGGATTGACGAGAAGAAGAAGATGACCAGCAGGGGGAATGCCACCATGCAGAAGCGGTAGATGTGATTCTGGCGCAGAATCCGCAGTTCCCGCAACATAATGTCCCATATCTGCCCTAAAGTCCTCATTCTTCAGGCGTCATTTCTCATTTGATGATGAGGCTCATTCCCGGGCGCAGACCTTCGAACTTCTCCACAGGACGGGCCTTGACCTCGAAGGTCTTCAGGTCGTATTCGCCGTTTGCCTTTGTAGCCTTCCAGACAGCAAAGGAACCCATGTCCTTCAGGTAGTACACCTTCATCTCTATCTCCTTGTTAAAGGCGGGCACAAAAGCCTTGAACGTACTACCTACCTTCATGCCGTTCAGCTGGTCCTCGCGAACGTTGAACGTGCCCCACAGGTCGCTCATGACTGCCACGCTCATGATGGGACTGCCGGTACCTACCAGTTCGCCCACTTTGGGGAAGACATCGGTGACCTCACCTTCCATCTGGGCCGTCTGAACAGTCTCATGGATGTAGCTGTTCACTTCCTGCACGGCACCTTTGGCACGACCCACCTGGGCGGCGGCGGCGAGCTTGTCCTCGCGGCGGGCACCGTTACGAGCCATGTCGTACTGGCTCTCGGCAGCCTTGCACTGGGCCTCCATGGCCTTGTAGTTGGCATAGACCTCGTCACGTTTCTGGGCACTGACCACGCCCTCGTCATACAGACGCTGGATGCGCTGGTACGACTTCTCGGCTATCTCCAGTCCGGCCTTGGCCTGCTGCAGAATATTGTAGGCTCCGCGAATCTGCTCCTCGCGGGCACCGTTCTGAGCCTTCAGCTCCAGGGCGGCGGCTGCCTCCTTGGCACTCTGGGCCTGCTCCATCTTGGCCCGTACCTCGGGGGCATCGAGGATGGCCAGCGTATCGCCGACCTTTACGTAGTCGCCCTCCTGCACTCGGATCTCGAGGATGCGCCCAGGCACCTTGCTCGATACGCGGTATTCACTGACTTCTACCTGGCCCTGTATCAATTCGGGGTCGCGTCCCAGGGCGAAGAATCCTATTAAGGCCACAATGGCCACAGCTGCTGCAAATCCAATGATTGCGTACAGGATGTTGTTATGCTGCGTTTTTGCTGACATATTGTTGTTTCTTTTATTTCGTTATTCGGGATTACGGTATTCGGGATTACGGTGATTATTGGAGGGTTCCAAGGGCCTTCTGCAGGTTCACCTGGCTCAGCTTGACGTCAATCTCGGCGTCAATCTTCTGCGACTGGGCCTGAAGCCATGCCGTCTGGGCTTCCATGACGGTGGTCGACGAGATGACACCCTCGCGGAAACCAAGGTTTGCCGTACGGAGGTTCTCCTCGGCTTTGGCCGTACTCGACAGCGCCATGGCCAGCTTCTTGTCGGCCTCGTCAACGCGGAACGCACTTTGGTTGACCTGCAGTTCAATCTTCTCGCGAACTTCTTCCATCTCCAGGTTGGCTATCGTCGTAGCGCCCTTAGAGGCACGCACCTTATAGGCCACGTCGCCCCAGTTCCAGATGGGTACGCGCACCAGAACGCCGACATTCCAGACGCCGGCGAACTTTCGCTGGAAACCGTTGTACAGATTGGGGTTCGTCACGGCATAGCCTCCCGTCAGCAGCACCTGTGGCAGATTGCCTGCCTTCAAGATGTTCGTCAGCTGACGGCTCATGTCAACCATGTTCTGCAACTGACGCAACTCAGGGCGGTTGGCGGCCACGACAGACATATCAGGCAACAGGGGCGTGCCGGATTGTCCCGTCAGGGCGGAACTGCCAGACAAGTCCTCCAGAGTCTCGTCGGCCAGCGTCACTTCCTCGTTCAGGGGCAGGCCGCACAACTGGCAGAGCAGCATCTTCGACAGCACGAGGCCGTCGTTGACCTTCGTCACGGCCATCTCGGCCTCGTTGACTTTCACGGCAACACTCAGCCCCTCGCTACGGGTGGCGACACCCTCACGAATCATCTTCTGAACATCGCCGTCGAGCTTCTTCACCAGGTCGAGATAGGCCTGTGCCAGCTTCTGCTTATGCCGCAGCGACACTACCTGCCAGTAGGCCTGGTCAATATTATATAATGTGGCCTGGCGCTGACCCTCTGCCGAGTTGGCTGCCAGGTCCACGCCAATGGTGGCCATCTTATTCATGGCGACGATGGCTCCGCCCATGAAGACCGGCTGTGTCACCATGATGGCACCGGCAAACATGTTACGCGTGTCGGTATGCAGGGCGTTGACAAACTTCTGCCCGATGCCGTTACCCAGCCCAGCCAGGGGCGTCAGAGCAGAGCCTAACTGCTGCTGCAGCACTTCAGGGGTAATGCCAAGTGCGCTCAGTACCTGCCACGCACCCTGCGGTAATTGTCCAAGGGCCTGGCCCGCCTGCGTGCTAATACTATTAGATATGTTAGTACCAAGGTTCGACAGCGTCGTCTTCTGGTCGTCGCTCAGCAGCGAGATCTCCTTGCTGGTCCACTCATAGCCACCCAGTGCGCTGACACGCGGCAGGTACTTCGTCCTTGCCGACTTGCGGAGATTGGCCGCAATGTCCTGCTTGACGCGCGAGATGCTCATCTGCTTGTTATTGCGCAGCGCCATGGCGCGGCAACTGTCAAGCGTCAGCAACTGCTGGGCCCCGGCATTGAAAGGCAAAAAGGAAAGGAGGCAGAAGGGTATGAACCTCCTCATCCGTCCCATCGCCTCAAGTCTGTTATTCTTCTTCATTTCCTTGCTCTTAGCGTGCATATATTAAAAACAGCTGCAAATTTATACTTTTTTCTTCGAAAAAGCAAAGAAAAGTTGTAAGATTAGATTTTATTTACTATATTTGCAACATTATTAACGCTAAGACAGTAAAAGACGATGAACAGGAAAGGGTTCCTTTATAGGGTGTATGACCTCTATGCTGACGGTTTCCGCCACATGACGCTGGGGCGGACCCTGTGGGCTGTCATCCTCATCAAACTGTTCATTATCTTCGCCATTCTCAAGGTATTCTTCTTCCCCAATTTCCTGAAGGAGCACGCCCCAGAGGGCGGAGAGTCCGACTACGTAGCCTCTGAAATCATCGAGCGGGCCTCCCCTCCCCCGGCTGACGAATAGCCTTCCCTAGACGATAAAACTCACTAAACTTAAATATTATGGATAATCTGTTTCTTAACATCGACGCCTGTTCCATTGACTGGGCAAGAGCGCAGTTCGCACTGACAGCCATCTACCATTGGCTCTTCGTGCCACTCACCCTGGGGCTGGCCGTCATCATGGGCATTTGCGAGACCATCTGGTACCGCAAGCGCAAGACTTTCGCCGCTGGCGAGGTGGCAGACACCTTCTGGCGCGACACTGCCAAGTTCTGGCAACGCCTCTTCGGCATCAACTTCGCCATGGGTGTTGCTACGGGTATCATTCTGGAGTTCGAGTTCGGCACCAACTGGTCAAACTACTCGTGGTTCGTAGGCGACATCTTCGGTGCCCCGCTGGCCATCGAGGGTATCGTGGCCTTCTTCATGGAGTCGACCTTCGTCGCCGTCATGTTCTTCGGCTGGAAGAAGGTGTCGCCGGGGTTCCACCTGGCATCGACGTGGCTGACGGGCCTCGGAGCTACCATATCAGCATGGTGGATTCTGGTGGCAAACGCATGGATGCAGTACCCCGTGGGTTGTGCCTTCAACCCTGACACCATGCGCAACGAGATGGTCAGCTTCCTCGACGTGGCACTATCGCCCTTTGCTGTCGGCAAGTTCTTCCACACCGTCATATCGGCATGGATCATCGGAGCCATCTTTGTCGTCGCCGTGTCGTGCTGGTATCTCTGGAAGAAGCGTGAGCAGCGTCTGGCCAAGGAGAGCATCAAGATTGCTGCCATCGTGGGACTCATCGCCACGCTGGGAGCAGCCTTCACAGGCCATATCAGCGGTCAGCAAGTAGCCAAGTACCAGCCCATGAAAATGGCAGCCATGGAGGCGCTCTACGACGGCGGCTATGCACAGGGACTGTCCATCGTACCCGGCATAGAGGTTCCTTACGCCCTGAGCATCATGGCCACCAACGATCCCAATGGCTTCGTTCCTGGCATCAACGACATCATCAATGGCTACATCCGGCCTGACGGCACCCGCGAGATTTCCCTCTTTGAGAAGATGAGGTGTGGCCAGCAGGCCATCAGCGACCTTGCTGCCTACCGAAAGGCAAAGAAAGAGGGGGCAGATGAGACAACCCTCAACCAGTACTTGTCTTCCATCACGCAGAACATGCCCTACTTTGGCTACGGCTACATCAAGGAGAAGAAGGACATCGTGCCGCCCGTATGGGTCAACTTCTGGGCCTTCCGCATCATGGTGGGCGCAGGCTGTCTCTTCATCCTCTACTTCATCGTGCTGATACTGATGGCGTTCAAGATTCCCTTCTTTACCATCACCACGCGGCGACTGCTGGCAACCTTTGCCATCATCCCCGAGACGGAGGCCGACAACGGCGACATCGTCAGTCTGCCGGCATGGCACTACTGGGCTGCTATAGCCCTGTTGCCGCTGGCATACATCGCCTCAGAGAGCGGTTGGCTGGTCGCTGAGTTCGGCCGTCAGCCCTGGACCATTCAGGACATGCTGCCCACCTGGGTCAGCGTCAGCGACATCGGCAGCACCAGCGTCGCCTTGACATTCTTCCTCTTCCTGATTCTGTTCACCCTCATGCTTGCTGTCGAAGTCAGCATTCTGCTCAAGCAAATCAAGAAAGGCCCTGATACCTCTCATGAGTAATCATCAAGTTAAATGTTCTTAGACCCAATGGTCAAAGCGACCAAGGTCGGTAACAAAGTTCAAAGTTCAAAGATTATGACATACGAATTTCTGCAACACTACTGGTGCTTCGTGGTAGCACTGCTGGGAGCCCTGCTCGTCTTCCTATTGTTCGTACAGGGTGCCAACTCGTGCATTCGCTCACTCGGTTGGACTGAAGAAGGGCGGCGCCTTGTGCTCAACTCCACAGGCCGTAAATGGGAGTTTACCTTCACCACGCTGGTCACCTTCGGAGGTGCTTTCTTTGCCTCCTATCCCCTGTTCTATAGCACCAGCTTCGGTGGAGCCTATTGGCTCTGGATGATTATCCTCTTCACTTTCGTCCTCCAGGCTGTCAGCTACGAGTTCCAGAACAAGCTCGGCAATTTCCTCGGTCCCAAGACGTTCCAATGGTTCCTCATCCTCAATGGTCTGCTGGGTCCGCTGCTCCTGGGCGGAGCTGTTGCCACCTTCTTCGAGGGCAGCAACTTCATCGTTGTCAAGGAGAACCTCGTCGACACCGGTGTCGTTACGCCCGTTATATCCCATTGGGCTAACGCCTCGCATGGCCTTGACGCCCTGCTCAATCCCTGGGTGCTCATCTTCGGGCTTGCCGTCATGTTCCTGGCACGTGTGCTTGGCATCCTCTACGTCATGAACAACGTCGACGACGAGGACATACGCTCGCGGGGCAGCGTGCGCCTGCTGGGTAATGCCGTACCTTTCGTCATCCTCTTTGTGGCCTACATGGTCCATCTGCTACTGAAGGAAGGCTTTGCCTATACCGAAGAGGGTGTTATATTCATGGAGCCCTATAAGTATCTGCACAACCTGACCGACATGTGGTATCTTGCCATTCTCCTGCTCGTCGGCGTAGTGCTGGTGCTCTTCGGCATTGGCAAGACCGTGCTTGACAAGAATTACAACAGCGGCATCTGGCCAGCAGGCATCGGCGTCGTACTGGTCGTGCTCAGCCTGCTACTCTGCTCGGCATGGAACCACACGGCATACTATCCATCGACAGCCGACTTGCAGTCGTCGCTGACCATGCAGAACTCGTGTTCCTCGGAGTTTACCCTGCGTACCATGTTCTACGTCAGTCTCCTGGTGCCCTTTGTGCTGGCCTACATCGTCTATGCCTGGCGCGCCATAGACAGCAAGAAGCTCACCCGCGACGAGATTGCCAACGACCACGCCTACTGACGTTAACTCATATAGGCATTTCATAGAAGCAGGGACGCAAAATCCCTGCTTTTTCTTTGGTCGTTTCAGAAATAATGCGTATCTTTGCGGCGAATTAGAACAATTTCCATTTATTAACTAAACAAAGAACGACTATGAAAGAGAAGTTTTATTCCATGCTCGGATTTTTAGCCCTGATGGCTTGTGTGTGCACCTTTACTGCCTGTGGCAGTGACAGTAAGAACGACGACGAAGGCGGCGGTGGTGGTGGCGGCGACGCTACCAGTATTGTCGGCAGCTGGTATATACAGCTTGACATCAGCGACTTCGGCGGCTACGTCGACGATGCTTATGGCATTCTTATCTTCAAGAGCAACACATACGAGGCCTGGCAGCTTTACAACGCCATGGGACAGTGGGTAAAGACTAAGATTGAATCGGACAGCTACTCTATTAAGGGTGACAAGATTGTCAACCCCGATGGAGAAGAAATTCCATTCTCCATTAGTGGCGGCAAGCTAATGGTCAGAGGCATGACCTACCAGAAGCTTTCTGGCAGCGTGAAGAGCCACTTCGACAGTGCATATAACGCTGAAGACTATTAATTAAACGACATCTGTTAATCCCGGTTCCTCAAACAGGGAACCGGGACTTTTTTGTAAGTATGATAGTATGTATAGCTGAGAAGCCGAGTGTGGCGCGCGATATTGCACGCATCATTGGTGCCACGGCGTCGCACGACGGCTACATGGAAGGTAATGGTTTTCAGGTGACATGGACCTTCGGACACCTGTGCACGCTGAAGGAGCCCCACGACTACACAGCGATGTGGAAGGCGTGGAGCCTAACGTCGCTGCCAATGATTCCTGAGCGCTTCGGCATCAAGCTCATCGACGACCAGGGCATCAGGAAGCAGTTCAGTATCATTGAGCAACTCATGCAGCAGGCCGAGCGCATCGTCAACTGCGGCGACGCCGGTCAGGAGGGTGAGCTCATACAGCGCTGGGTCATGCAGAAGGCTCAGGCGAAGTGTCCCGTGAGCCGTCTGTGGATATCGTCAATGACTGATGAGGCCATCCGCGAAGGCTTCCAGAACCTGAAGGACCAGTCTGACTACCAGCCGCTATACATGGCAGGCCTGTCGCGAGCCATCGGCGACTGGCTGCTGGGCATGAACTGCACGCGCTTGTATACGCTGAAATACGGTCAGAACAGGCAGATACTGTCCATAGGCCGTGTGCAGACCCCCACTCTGGCGCTCATCGTCAACAGGCAGAAGGAGATTGACAACTTCAAGCCAGAGCCATACTGGGTCCTCGCCACTGTATACCGCGATACGACGTTCACCGCCACGAAGGGTAAGTTCACCAGCAAGGAAGAGGGCGAGGAAGCCTTCAAGACCATCGAGGGCAAGCCCTTCACCGTGACCAAGGTCGAGAAGAAACAAGGCAAGGAACAACCTCCACAGCTATACGACCTGACGTCGCTACAGGTAGACTGTAACCGTAAGTTCGGCTATTCGGCCGAGATGACGCTGAACCTCATACAAGCGCTCTACGAGAAGAAGTACACCACCTACCCGCGCGTTGACACCCAGTACCTGAGCGATGACATCTACCCCAAGTGTCCGCAGACTATGAACGGACTGTACCAGACCTGCTTTGGCGGCGTGGCACCCTACGCCGAGTTCATCAAACCCCTGGGTGGCAAGCCTCTGCCCAAGAGTAAGCGCGTCTTTGATACGTCGAAGGTCACCGACCACCACGCCATCATTCCCACGGGTGTCATTCCGCAGGGGCTCAGCGATGCCGAGCAGAAAGTGTTCGACCTCGTCGCCCGCCGCTTCATTGGCGCATTCCTTCCCGACTGCAAGTTCTCGACAACCACAGTACTGGGCGAAGTCGACGGCATTGAGTTTAAGGTTACCGGCAAGGAAATCCTATACCCAGGCTGGCGCATTGTGAGGGAGAATACAGGAATACAAGAAAACAAAGAAGACGAGAATACAGGTAAACAAGAAGACGAGAATACAGGGAAACAAGGAGATGAAGAGCGCACTCTCCCCACCTTCGTCAAAGGCGAGTCAGGCGACCACAAGCCCACGCTGACAGAGAAGTGGACGACACCCCCGCCCTACTACAACGAGGCCTCGCTGCTGCGTGCCATGGAGACCGCCGGCAAGTTCGTCGAGGACGAGACGCTGCGTGCTGCCATGAAGGAGAACGGCATAGGTCGCCCGTCGAGCCGTGCCGGCATCATCGAGACACTGTTCAAGCGCCACTACATCCGTCGCGAGCGTAAGCGCCTCGTAGCTACACCCACAGGCATCGAGCTCATAGACCTTATCCGCGAGGAGTTGCTGAAGAGCTGCGAGCTTACGGGCATCTGGGAGAAGAAGCTTCGCGACATTGAGCACCAGAAGTACGACGCCGGGCAGTTCATTCAGGAGCTGAAGCAGCAGGTCACCGACATAGTGAACGACGTCATACGTGACCCCACGAACCGACGTATTACCGTCATGCCTCCAGACGAGGCGAAGAAGAAGAAACGCTCTTGAAATGGCCTCGGTGCTTCACCCCCCTCAAACACCCAAGGACGAGGGTCTGTAGGAACCAAAAGCAGGATGAACAATGATACGTCTTACAATGATTTTGTCAACAATCATGATGATGAGTACATGTAACGGAAACGTGGCGAAGGATCCGAAGGTAAGACCTGCGACGCAGGCGAACCGGTTCTATACGGGTAATGCCAGTGAACTGAGCGAGGAGGTGGACAGCTTCCTAGCGCTGCATGCCAAGGACAAGCAATATAAACATGTGGCAGCGTTGATTGTGCCTCATGCGGGATATTATTTCTCTGGCAATGTGGCTGCTGCAGCATATCAGTCGATACCTGAGGGAAAGGCATACAAGAGGATTTTCCTGCTGGGGCCAAGTCATCACGAGTGGCTCGACGGGGCTTCAGTGAACACGGAACATGACTATTATGCGACGCCATTGGGCCATGTGAAGGTGGACCACGAAACTGCTCAGAAGCTGATACAGACGGACAGCGTGTTTTGTTATCACGCCAAGGCACACAACAGAGAGCATTGCCTGGAGGTGCAGTTGCCATTCCTGCAGAAACGGCTAAAAGAAGTGCCACCGATTATACCTATAATCATATCGACCAACGATTTCCGCAAGCTGAGGCGGATAGCCGAGACGTTAAAGCCTTATTTCACGGAGGAGAACCTGTTTATCGTGAGCAGTGACTTCTCGCACTATCCAAACTATGAGGATGCCTACGAAGTGGATGCACGGACTGGCAAGGCCGTGGAGAGTGGCGACGTGGAACGTTTTATCGCTGTATTGGAGGAGAATGACAGAAGCGGTGTCCGCAATCTGGCTACGAGTGCCTGCGGAGAACTTGCCATTGCTACGCTGATGCTGATGATGCAGGATGGCAGCTACGAAGTGAAGCACCTGCTGTATCAGAATTCTGGGGATATCGAACATCATGACCATAGTCGTGTGGTAGGATATCATGCGTTTGCGATTATTCGCAACGGACTTACACGGACAGGCTCGGGGTTTTCGCTTTCTGACAATGAGAAGCAAATGCTGAAGGACATTGCCCTGACGAGTATCAAGGATTCGTTGGATGGCAAGCCAATCTCTCACCACTCACCTCTCACCTCTCACCTCTCTTCTAAGTGTGGTGCTTTTGTATCGCTGCATATACAAGGGCGATTGCGTGGGTGCATCGGACACTTTGGAGAAGACACACCATTACATGAGATTGTGGCAGAAATGGCTCGTGCTGCTGCTTTTGAAGACCCTCGGTTTATGCCTGTTACACGTAATGAGCTGGAGGATATCGATATTGAGATTTCCGTACTGACACCTATGCGACGCATACAGAGTCTGGATGATTTCGAACTGCATCGTCATGGCATATATATCCGCAAGGGTTATCGCAGTGGAACATTCCTGCCGCAGGTCGCCGACGAGGTGAGCTGGACGAAGGAGGAGTTTGTCAGCCATTGTGCCCAGGACAAGGCTGGCATCGGATGGGACGGATGGAAGGATGCTGAGCTGTATGTTTACGAAGCCATCGTGTTCTGATAACTTATGCAAATTGCGGTTAAGGAAATGGAGTGCAGATATTATCAGCTGTTAGAAGATGGACGTGTGGAGTGTCAGCTCTGTCCGCATCATTGCAAAATTGCCAATGGCAAGACGGGTATTTGCCGGAGCCGTCGCAATAATGATGGTGTGCTTGTAAGCGAGGTCTACGGCAAACCCTGTTCGCTAGCCATTGACCCTATCGAGAAAAAGCCGCTGTACCACTTCCATCCAGGCACCAAGTGTTTTTCCATCGCCTGTACAGGCTGCAACTTCAGGTGTTTAAACTGTCAGAATCATGAGATTTCTCAGGTATCGCTGAAGGAAGTAGGTCATTATAACCTTTCTCCGTCACAGATAGTAGAGTTATGCTTAGAGCACCATTGCCCTGGCATTGCCTACACCTATACGGAGCCTCTGACGTATCTGGAGTTTATTGTGGACACGGCCCGGCTGGCACATGAAAACGGTCTTTGGAACATCCTCGTCACAGCAGGCTATATCTGTCAGGAACCATTGGCAGACCTTCTACCATATCTGGATGCAGCAAACGTCGACCTGAAATCATTCTCGGATGACATCTACCAGCGCATCAACGGCGGTCACCTACAGCCTGTCCTTGATACCATTCTGTCTATGCGCGATGCTGGTGTGTGGATAGAGCTAACGAACCTCGTCATCCCTGGTGTAAATGACGACATGCAGATGATTCGCCAGATGTGCCGTTGGATAGGAGGAAACGGCCTTGCTGACAATCCTCTGCACTTCAGTCGTTTCTTTCCGCGTTTTAGGATGCAGGACATACCCCCTACTCCACTTCATACCCTGAAGGATGCCAAAGACATTGCCATTCAAGAGGGCATAGTGCATGTTTATTAGCTTTTAGGGAGTCGTTCCCACCTTGGGAACACCATATTCCCTTACTGGGAACATCATATTCCCAGGGTGGGAATATATGAAAAGACAGAAGTAAGGCAGGAGGAAAGAAGAAGGAAAAAATGATGGAAATATTTGCAGAAGCCAAATAAAATCAGTATCTTTGCAGAAAGCTTTTCGAATCATTAGAACGTACTATGGGTAACATTAAGATCATACGAGGTGTTTTCGACACC
>JAEEGL010763441.1_pt1 | contig 16161 bp, 10 predicted proteins | sample 9134231 | NCBI WGS metagenome assembly JAEEGL01 (sample SAMN16246548, study PRJNA631951) | gut metagenome | biome: gut microbiome; feature: rumen; material: fiber-attached | host: Bos | place: Iran: Karaj | collected 2018-10
AGATGAAGTCATTGTTGTACTTGTCGTCCGAACTCCTCACTGCCAGTACACGCAGGATGCTGTTCTGTCTCTTCGACACCTGAACGCCAACCTTCGTAACGTCGGAGGGTAGCGAAGATGTAGCCTTCGACACACGGTTCTGTACGTTCACCGTTGCCATATCGGGGTCGGTACCCTGCTTAAAGTACACCGAGATTTCCACGTTACCCGACGACGTGGCCTTCGATGTCATATAAATCATATCCTCAACACCGTTGATACTCTCTTCCAGTGGCTGGATGACCGACTCCATAATCGTTTGCGGGTCAGCACCAGTGTAGGAAGTGGAGACACTCACCGTAGGCGGCGCAATGTCGGGGTACTGCTCCACTGCCAGCGAATTCATGCTGATGTAACCCACCAGCGCGATTACAATCGAGATGGCACAGGCCATCACGTATTTGTTAATGAAAATATTGTTTTTCATAATGATGCGGTAGCAAATTTATCACTTATCACTTTTTCTTTTTCACTTCCGGAAAAAGCACCTTCTGACCCTCCGTCACGTTATTAGCTCCCACAGTCACAATTTTATCACCTACTTTCAAGCCGCTTGTGATGATGTAGTCCTTACCATTACCGACATCTTCGGTTGTTACTTCAATGGCTGTAGCCGTACTGTCGGCCTTCACCAGGTACACCTGCTGCTTATTCAGGAGCTTCACCACAGCCACCTGGGGAACCACAATCAGGTTCTTCTCGTCGAAGGGCATAACCACAGTACCCTGGATACCGGAAAAGAGCAGTCCCTCCGGATTGGGGAACGTAGCCTTTGCGCCTAATGAGCCGGTGGCGACATCCACTACGCCGGTCAAACTGGTGATGCGCCCCTTATGCGGATATTCCGTTCCGTTTTTCATCACGAAAATCACATCAGGCAGTGCGGCTAAGTGCTTTGCCTTGTCTTCCCGAGTTACACCGGCGGTAACAGATTCCTCGATAAGGGACTCGGTCACAGAGAACTCTGCGTCCATATTTGTATTACCGCTGACGACGGTCAACTTCGTACCTGGCGAAACCTGATCGCCTGTGCGCACAGGAATCTCACCGATAAGACCCTCCACAGGAGCTGTAATAGTACAGTAACCGAGATTCACCTTGTAGCGGTTCACCGAGGCACGCTGCTGAGACACCGTAGCCTGGGCCTGCTTATAAGAGTTTTCCGCATTGTCGAGCATATAACGGCTCACGATGCCCTTATCAAACAGATTCTTGTTTGATTCATACTCCAACTTAGCGCTGTTCTCAGCAGCCAGTGCTGCCTGCAGATTGGCCTGCGCAGCTTCCATTTCGAGCTGTGCATTACGCTGGTCGATGACAAAGAGCAACTGCCCCTTCTTCACCAGCTGACCTTCGGTGACGGCAATCTTCATCAACTGTCCGCTTACCTGGGGTGAGATGGTTACGTCGGTCTTTCCTTTCATCTTGGCGCTAAATTTTATAGGCAACGTAATGTCCTGTTTCTCAATTGTCATCGTCTCGTACGATGTCTGTACTTGCTTGGGCATATCCAGCTCACATGAGGTCAGTCCACTGACCACCATAGCCCACAAAAGAGCATTATTTGTTTTCATATTGCGAAATGTTTATTTTTGACTTCTTATCATCAGTTGGTGAATACAGGCAATTCTATCCACTTAACATAACAGAAGTCCTGACGGTGAGGCAGATTCTTGTTCTTCGGGAACATACGGATAGCACTCTTATACTGACCAGCCTGCTTGGGAGTGAGAGTAGCCTCAAAGATGAAGTTGTTGCCTTCACGGCCAGTCATATTCAGAGGTTCAACACTGTAGAAACGCTCCTCACCGTTCTCGTCGGTACAGATGTTCACCTTCTCCAGTCCAACGGCATCGTCCAGCCCCTTCTCGTCAACAACAACCTTCAGGTAGTAGCTCTGTCCAGCCTTTCCTCCGCTGAGAGGGAAGGAGTATTCGCTGCTGACAACAGTGATGTCGTTCCATTTCGCTGCAACGGTTTCCTTCCACTGGGCAATCTCTTTGGCCAGACGATAATCATCTTTTTCAAGGGCACGGAAGCGCTGGGTTTGCCTCTCGTAGAACTTGGAGTAGTAATCGTCGAGCTGTCGTTTCATCGTGTAGTGGGGAGCTATCTGGGCAATGGAGTTCTTGATAACCTGAATCCAGCCTTTTGAGATTCCCTTCTTATCCTTATTATAATATAATGGTATAATTTCGTTCTCGAGCAAAGAATAGACGGTAGCAGCGTCTAAGCGGTCCTGATATTCCTGATTCTGGTAAGTACGATGCTCCGTCAGGGCCCATCCGGCACCCTCGCGATAGCCTTCTAACCACCAGCCGTCCTTCACGCTGAGGTTCACAACGCCATTCATCTCGGCTTTCTCGCCTGAAGTACCGCTGGCTTCCATAGGACGGGTAGGCGTGTTCATCCAAATGTCCACACCGCTTACCAGATTGCGAGCCAACATAAAATCGTAGTCTTCCACAAAGATTATCTTTGCCTGGAATTCCGGACGCTGGGAAATCTCATAAATCATCTTGATGAGTCCCTGTCCGGCACCGTCGGCGGGATGAGCCTTTCCGGCAAAGAGGAAGATGACCGGGCGTTCCGGATTGTTCACAATCCTAGAGAGACGTTCCAAGTCGCTAAACAACAGGTGAGCACGCTTATAGGTAGCAAAACGACGGCAGAATCCGATTACCAATGAATTAGGCTCAAAGTTTGCGGCTAACTTGGTAATACGCGAAGGATCGCCCTGATTCTTTAGCCACGTATCACGGAACTGAATCTGGACATACTCGAAGAGTTTTTTCTTCAGGAACTGACGGGTAGTCCATATTTCCTCGTCGGGACAATTATAGATACCATGCCAGATCTCCTCGTTGGACTGGTCCTGCATAAAATTCGCATCAAAATACTTATCATAGATTTTACGCCACTCCTTAGCAGCCCATGTGGGGAAATGCACACCGTTGGTGACGAAACCCACATGGCTCTCTTCCGGGAAGTAGCCTGCCCAAATGTTATTGAACATCTTCTTGCTGACCTCGCCGTGCAGCCAGCTAACACCATTAACCTCCTGGCAAGTGTTACATGCAAAGGTACTCATACAGAACTTTTCGCTGTGATTTTCCGGATTGGTACGGCCCATACCGATGAACTCGTCCCATGTGATACCGAGTTTTTGCGGGTAGCCACTCATGTATTTACCGAAAAGAGCTTCCTCGAAATAGTCGTGACCTGCCGGCACAGGGGTATGAACAGTGTACAGACCGCTGGCACGCACCAGCTCCAAGGCTTGGTTGAATGTCAGTCCCTCTTCGATGTAATCGCACAGACGCTGCAAGTTGCACAATGCAGCATGCCCTTCGTTGCAATGGTAGATATCCTTCTTGATACCCAATTTCTTCAGTAATAACATACCGCCTATGCCAAGCAGAATTTCCTGTTTCAGACGATTTTCCCAATCACCACCATAGAGGGAATGAGTAATAGGCTTGTCATACTCCGAGTTCATCTCGTTGTCTGTATCCAACAGATAGAGCTTCACACGACCTACATTCACGCGCCAAACGTATGCGTGAACCATAAAGTTCATGTAGGGTACATCTATAACGAGCGGATTTCCGTCTGCGTCAAGCTGGCGCTCGATGGGTAAGTGAGCAAAGTTCTGAGCCTCGTAGTTGGCAATCTGCTGACCGTCCATAGCCAAGCTCTGCGTAAAGTAGCCAAACCGGTATAGGAAACCTACTGCACACATATCCACATTACTATCGCTGGCCTCCTTTACGTAATCACCTGCCAACATACCTAAACCGCCACTATATATCTTCAGAGCCGAGTGGATACCATACTCCATACAGAAATAGGCTACAGAAGGACGTGTATGGTCGGGCTCCACATCCATATACTTACGGAACTTGGCATATACTTCCTTCACGCGCTTCATCAACGCTTTGTCCTTTAGGATCTCCTCCTTACGTGTATAAGAAAGCCGTTCCAACATCATCACTGGATTATGGTTCACAGCGTGATACAGGGGGTGGTCAAGGTCGCGAAACAACTCGCGAGCTTCGTAGTTCCAAACCCACCACATATTGTGAGCCATCTCGCCCAAACACTTCAATTCCTCGGGATACGTCGCCTTAACGGTAAGTACTGTCCACTGAGGTTCATTTGCATAATCTGCCTTAATCTTCATGGTCTTGTATGATTAATATTAGTTAATTTTTGGGCGAATGTACAAAAAAAATCTAACTCCCGTATTCTTTTTTCTCTTTTTTTCCACGAATGAAACGGTTTATGTTCGGAAATGCACTAATATATTTGGTTTTTCGCTCACTTAATTGTACCTTTGACATCAGATTTGTCAAATTAAAATATTTGGTGATGAAGAGGATATACAAGGCTCACCTCCTTTTTACAAAGGAAAGAAGTAGGTTCGAGGTGCTGGAAAACAGCTACATTGCTGTAGAGAACGGCTGCATAGTCGGCGTAGCCTCTGATCTGTCCTCATTGGACTACAAGAGTGCCGAGATAACGGACTTTGGAGACTGTCTGCTGATTCCCGCCATGAACGACCTGCATGTGCATGCGCCACAGTACCGCAATCAGGGAATGGCCATGGACCTGGAACTGCTACCATGGCTGCAGAACTATACTTTCCCCGAGGAAATGAAATATGCCGACCTGCACTATGCCGACTCCCTATATCGACGTTTTGTGCTCGACTTGTGGCGTTTCGGAACTATGCGGGCATGCGTGTTTGCTACAGTTCACACCGATAGTACCCGTCTGCTAATGCACATATTCCAAGAAGCCGGCATGGGCGCACTGGTTGGAAAGGTTGGCATGAACCGCAATTGCCCCACGGAACTTACGGAAAGTGTAGAGGATATGACGCAGGGATGTGAATCTCTGATTGAAGAATTTCCACAATTATACGCTCAAAACTCCCAACCCCCAACTCCCTTAGTCAGGCCCATCATCACACCACGCTTTGTTCCGTCTTGTACACCGGAGATGCTACGTGCATGCGGCGAGTTAGCTGTCAGATACCAATTACCCGTGCAGTCGCACCTGTCGGAGAACAAGGACGAGATAGCCTGGGTGCAAGCATTAGAGCCAGAGAGTTCCTGCTACGGCGATGCCTATGACAGATACGGGCTCTTCGGACAAACACCTACCGTAATGGCTCACTGCGTATGGACCGACGGTGAGGAGTTGGAACTGATGAAGCGTCGTGGTGTTATGGTGGCTCACTGCCCCACTTCTAATTTAAATTTGGCATCCGGCATGGCACCTATACGAAAGTTCTTGGAGAAAGGACTGGATGTGGGACTGGGAAGCGACATCAGTGGCGGGCACAACCTAAGTATCTTTAAGGTCATGGTCTATGCCATACAGACAAGCAAGATGTATTATCAGCAGAATCAAGAGATGACATTCCTCACCCTTCCTGAGGTTTTCTGGATGGCAACAAAATCAGCTGGCAGTTTCTTTGGCCATGTTGGAAGCTTTGAGCCTGGCTATGAGTTCGATGCACTTGTCATTGATGACAGCAATTTGAACTTTAATAATTACTCGCTATTGGAGCGACTGGAGCGCTACATCTATCTGGGCGATGACCGACAGATAACACACCGATTCTGCCGAGGAAGAGAAATAAAGATGCAATAAGACCAAAATAAAACAGAAACAATTATGAAAACGGAGAACACAGAAGACAAGGAGAAAAAGGCAGAGCGTACATATCGCTGCAACGACTGCGGTAATGTAATCTATAAGCACGAGGTTTTCTGCTCGAAGTGTGGAAAAACACTGGACAGGTACGACTTTGAAGATTAACCGGCCCAACTCAAGCAAACGATTCGTTATTCTGTGCCAAAATGACGCAGAACAAGTCAATTTGTCTGATAATAAACAAGTTGCACAAGGTTTGTTGTACTTTTAATGAACATTGAAGAAAGGAGTACAATATGATGACACAGAATAATCAAAACAACTTTTTGGGACAGTTTGCCAGAAACCTTGTTGATGAGGCTCGTGCCGGCAAACTTGACCCTGTTATAGGTAGGGACGAGGAGATTAGGCGTGTACTGCAAATTCTCTCTCGACGTACCAAAAACAACCCTATACTGATAGGTGAACCAGGTACGGGTAAGACGGCTATAGTGGAAGGATTGGCACACCGTATTCTGAGAGGTGATGTACCAGAAAACCTAAAGGAGAAACAACTCTATAGCCTGGATATGGGTGCACTGGTGGCCGGAGCCAAATACAAAGGCGAGTTTGAGGAACGTCTGAAAGGCGTGGTAAACGAGGTGGTTCAGAGCGAAGGCAACATTATCCTATTTATAGACGAGATTCATACACTGGTGGGTGCAGGAAAGAGCGAGGGAGCCATGGATGCTGCCAACATTCTGAAACCTGCTCTGGCTCGTGGAGAGTTGCGTAGCATCGGTGCGACAACACTGGACGAGTACCAGAAATACTTCGAGGTGGATAAGGCATTGGAGCGCCGATTCCAAACAGTAATGGTGGATGAGCCTGACCGACTGGCCAGCATCAGCATTCTGCGTGGCCTGAAAGAACGTTACGAGAACCATCACCATGTGCGGATTCAGGACGATGCCATCATAGCCGCTGTGGAACTGTCCACACGTTATATTACTGAACGTTTCTTGCCAGACAAGGCCATCGACTTGATGGACGAGGCAGCTGCAAAACTGCGTATGGAGCGTGACTCTGTTCCCGAGGAACTGGATGAGATAAGCCGTAGGCTGAAACAGTTGGAGATTGAGCGAGAGGCGATTAAACGAGAGGGCGACAAGCCTAAGCTGGAAGCCCTGAACAAAGAGATTGCTGAATTGCAGGAGCAAGAGAATCACTTCAAGCAGAAATGGCAAGGCGAAAAGAACCTTTTGAACCATATTCAGCAAAACAAGCAGCAGATAGAAACCCTTAAATTCGAAGCCGAAAAAGCAGAACGCGAGGGTAACTATGCCAAGGTAGCAGAAATCAGATATGGCAAGTTGCAACAGCTGGAGAAAGACATCGAGGCTACACAACAACAGCTGAAAGAGGCTCAAGGCTCTGAGGCAATGCTGAAAGAAGAGGTTACTGCGGATGATATTGCCGATGTAGTTAGCCGCTGGACAGGCATCCCGGTAAGGAAGATGATGCAAAGTGAACGAGAAAAACTGCTGCATCTGGAAGAGGAACTGCATAAGCGTGTGATTGGACAGGACGAGGCCATACAAGCCGTGAGCGATGCCGTAAGACGTAGCAGAGCGGGTATGCAAGACCCGAAGCGACCTATAGGCTCCTTCATTTTCCTGGGAACTACGGGTGTAGGTAAGACGGAGTTGGCAAAGGCGCTGGCCGACTATCTGTTCAACGACGAGAGCATGATGACCCGTATTGATATGAGCGAGTATCAGGAGAAGTTCAGTGTGACACGTCTGATCGGTGCTCCTCCAGGATATGTGGGTTATGACGAAGGTGGTCAGCTTACTGAAGCCGTGAGGAGAAAACCTTATCAGGTGGTGCTCTTTGATGAGATAGAGAAGGCTCATCCCGATGTATTCAATACACTCCTGCAAGTGCTGGACGACGGACGTCTGACAGACTCTAAGGGCAGGACGGTAAATTTCAAGAATACCATCATTATCATGACCAGCAACCTGGGCAGTCAGCTCTTTGCCAACGCTCCAACCGAAAAACTGGAGGAAACAAAGCAAGAGGTTCTACAGTTGCTTAGACAAACCATTCGCCCCGAGTTCCTGAACCGAATAGACGAGACGATTGTCTTCCATCCGCTGACACAAGGCGAGATAAAGCAAGTGGTCCGACTGCAGATAAACGGCATTGCCAAGATGCTGGAGCAGAACAATGTGAAGTTGAAGGTTACAGAGCCTGCAATAGAACTGCTGGCACGGGAAGGCTACGATCCCGACTTTGGTGCACGTCCTGTTAAACGGGCCATTCAACGCCTGCTGCTAAATGATCTGAGCAAGTCCATGCTGGGCGGTACATTGCAACAGAACATACCCATAGAGGTGGATGCAGATGGTGACCATCTGACGTTCCGAAACGCTGTGGGATAAAATAAACGAATGCTGAAAAGATACATCATACACTACCCCACTCTGCTAAGATTGGGAATACCCATTATGATAGGCCAGACAGGTTCTATCATAATGGGTTTTATGGATACTGTGATGATAGGCCACTACGGCACAGGAGAACTGGCTGCCGCTGGTTTTGTAAATGGTATTATAGGACTGGCATCCATCTCAGCTCTGGGATTCTCCTACGGCCTTACGCCTGTAGCAGGAGCTTTATTGGGAAAAGGCGAAACGGGCAGCATCGCGCAAAAACTGAAGAACAGTCTGGTGGCCAACAACATATTGGCTATTGCCATGATGACAGCACTAGGTGTGTTATATATGAACCTGCACCATTTGGGCTTGCCTAATCATCTGTTGCCAATGATGCGTCCTTACCTGCTGCTGAACATCCTGAGTTTTATCCCCATGATGGCCTTTAACGCCTTCAAGCAATTCTCCGACGGCATTCAGGACACCCACATGCCCATGTGGATTCTTATAGGCAGCAATGTCCTGAACGTATTGGGCAACTGGCTGTTAATATACGGCATAGGAGGACTTCCGGAAATGGGATTGACAGGAGCCGGGGTAGCAACGCTATTGAGCCGCTTTGCTATGTGGGCAACCTTTGCGGTTATCTTCCATCTTACAGACAGATACAAGAAGTACAGTCATGATTTCCGGAAGGCATCTGTCAACAAGGCCGACCTGAATCAACTATTCCGGTTAGGAATTCCCATCATGCTACAAATGGGTATGGAAACGGCCAGTTTCAGTCTGAGTGCTTTCTATGTAGGATGGCTGGGCACAACGGCTTTGGCAGCCCACCAGGTTATGCTTACTGTAGCCCAACTCTGTTACATGCTCTATTATGGCATGAGTGCGGCTGTGGCTATTCAGGTGAGCTACTTCAGAGGAGCAGGCAAACTGCCAGATACACGTCATGTGGCCTTTGCAGGTTTGCATCTCAACTGGCTTTTGGGCTTACTGACAGCTGTGCCCGTATTCCTACTGAGAAACAAGATTGGTCTGTGGTTCTCTGACAGCACAGAAGTTGTTGCCCTCGTAAGTACCGTGGTAATTCCACTCTGCATCTATCAATTCGGAGATGCTCTGCAATGTACATATTGTAACGCCCTTCGTGGAATGGAAGATGTGAAGCCATTGATATGGATTGCCTTTATAGCCTATTTTGTTGTATCCCTGCCTTTAGGCTATCTGTTCGGCTTTATCATGCATGGAGGCTTATGGGGTATTTGGATGGCTTTCCCGTTCGGACTGACCACAGCTGGCATATTATATCTGATTAGATTCCTGAAAAATGAAAATAGTTGCTAAGATACGTACCGATTTCAAGACGAAATTTGGAGTTCCCCGTCAGAGCGGACTGGTAAAAGGACTGAAGGGACGTATAGTCTTTGAGCCTGAGTTCCGTAATGCAGAAGCATTGAGAGGACTAGAAGGTTTCTCGTACATTTGGTTGTTGTGGGACTTTTCTGAAGCACACAGAGATGATGAGGGATGGAGCCCAACTGTCCGTCCACCCCGTTTGGGAGGAAACCAGCGTATGGGCGTATGGGCTACTCGAAGTCCGTTCCGTCCCAATAACATAGGTCTCTCGTCGGTGAAAATTACGAAAATAGACCTTTATACACCCGAAGGGCCCATTATAGAAGTAGAAGGAGCAGACATGATGGACGGGACACCCATCTTGGACATCAAGCCTTATCTTCCTTTTACCGATTCTCACCCTGAGGCACTAGGCGGCTTTGCCGAAGAGCAGAATAAAAAGACGGAACCACTTAAAGTTGAGATTCCGTCTGATATTGCTTCTTGGTTTGATTCCGATAAATTGGAAGCCTTACGCGGTGTACTGGCTGCCGATCCCAGACCGCACTACCAACAGGACCCTGAACGTATCTACGCCTTGGAGTTTACAGACTACGAATTGAAATTCTATATTCAAAATGATACGGTAGTAGTAACAACGGTCAAAGCACTTTAGCGACTCATCAGATAAGCCTTAAAGTCGGCATAATTCTTACTCATCGAAACGCTCTGCTTCTCTCCTTTCATGAAGGCTTGCAAGCGGGCAGGAATTTCTATATCGGTACCGCAGATATCATCCACCACCTGCTTGAACTTGGCAGGGTGAGCGGTCTCGAGGAAGAAACCTATCTCGCCTTCGCGCAATCCTTCCTGTAAAGCACGGTAACCGCAGGCTCCATGAGGATCAAGTTGGTACCCGTTCTCCTGGAGGCATTCGCGCATGGTGCAGGCAATCAGTTCGTCGGTATAAGTTGCTCCTGATATATCAGCACAGATAGCCTTGTGACTACAATTGTAAAGATCGTAAATACGGGCAAAGTTGCTGGGGTCGCCTACGTCCATAGCGTTAGCAATAGTTTGCGTGCTTCTCTTGGGATAGTACGAACCAGTTTGCAGATAATAGTAGAATACGTCGTTTTCGTTATTGGCTGCAATGAACCTGTTGATAGGCAATCCCATTCGCTTTCCAAAGAGGGCAGAGCAGATATTGCCGAAGTTTCCGCTAGGCACACAAGCCACCACATTATCTGCAAGACCAAGTTTCTTGAGTTGTGCATAAGCATAGAAATAATAGAAACTCTGAGGCAGGAAACGAGCTACATTGATACTATTGGCCGAGGTGAGCAGCATGTGCTCATTCAGTTCCTTATCCATAAAGGCACTCTTGACAAGCGCCTGACAGTCGTCGAAAACGCCGTCCACCTCAATAGCGGTGATATTCTGCCCCAATGTGGTAAACTGACACTCCTGAATAGGGCTGACCTTACCTTTGGGGTACAGAACATAAACATGAACACCTTCTACGCCCAGGAATCCGTTGGCAACGGCAGAACCTGTATCTCCACTGGTGGCAACCAGGACATTCACTTCCTTAAGGTCCTTAGAGTCCTTAAGGTCCTTAACGAAGTACTGCAGCAATCGCGCCATAAAGCGAGCACCAACATCCTTGAAGGCCAGCGTGGGACCATGAAAGAGTTCCAGACTGTAAATGGCCCCCTCCTGGCCTCCCTCTTTGGGTGAGGAAACCTTTACCAAAGGCACATCAAAAGAGAGCGTGTCATAAACAATCTTGCGAAGGGCATCGGCTTCTACGTCTTCGCCAAAGAAACAGTCCGCAACCTGATAGGCAATCTCCTGGAAAGAAAGGTTCTGGATATTGCCGAAGAACGACTGCGGAAGCGGTTTTATACTCTGGGGCATATAGAGCCCCTTATCTTCTGCCAATCCTTTCACAACGGCTTTCTGCAACGTTGCAAGGGGGGCTTTACCATTAGTGCTATAGTATTTCATATTTCTATTGTTTAATCGGTTAGAGGTTAGAGGTTAGCGGTCTTTTCATAAATTCGTCAATAAATTGATTCCCTTGAAACAAACCGTATGAACCTTCTTTGGCTGCCACCTCACAGAAAGTCTGCACGCTATCTGGCTGTATACCCGGATAGTAAATACAGAAGGGGACGGGATCTGCGGTATGTGTACGATGACTGACTGGTGTCGGGTGATCGGGCAACACGGCTATTGCCACCTCGTCGTCGAGTGTAGGAACTGCCTCGAGGATAGGACGCACCAGTCGGTTATCCAAATTCTCTATTGTCTTCAGTTTCAATTCCAAATTGCCATCGTGCCCGGCCTCATCACTGGCCTCTACATGAACGTACACAAAATCATCGCCTTCGCGCAATGCCTGAATGGCAGCCTCGGCTTTTCCCTCGTAGTTAGTATCCCAAAGTCCTGTGGCACCTACGACATCAATCACACGCAGTCCGGCGTATCTGCCAATGCCGCGAATCAAATCGACCGCCGTTATAACGGAACCCTTGTGGATTTGCGGGTACGTTGTGGTAAGCGGCACCATCTGAGGTCTGTATCCCCCACCCCAGGGCCAAATACAGTTGGCTGGATCCATGCCTCGCCTTTGACGTTCGATATTTAGCGGATGATCTTTGAGCAACTCCTGACTCTCCAGAATAAGAGAAGTGAGCAGTTCTGCCGTTTCTTTCGCCTCAGGAACAGCCGCACTAAGCATGTACTGACGCCAAGGCTGCAAGGGGATGTCGTGCGGAGGGGTACAGTTCAGAAATTTGTTGCCGCCTTTTATAACCAAGAGATGACGATATTGAACGCCTGTATAAAAGTGTACACGTTCGTTACCTAACTTTTCTTGCAGGAAACGAATAAGAACATCGCCCTCCTCGGTCTCCAGACGACCGCAGGAATGATTCTTCAACAAATCACCTTCCAGACAAACAAAATTGCAACGCATAGCCAGATCATCAGGATCCAGTTCTACACCTATGCTGGCAGCCTCCAATGGGCCACGTCCCTCATAAACAAGATGCTGGTCGTACCCTAAAATGCTGCTATTGGCAACCTCGCTGCCAGGATGGAAACCATCAGGGATGGTCTTTAGGAGGCCATTTCGTCCATGCTGCGCCAACCAATCCATACTTGGGGTGACAGCATACTCCAAAAGGGTTTTACCTCCCAGTTGGGGTACAGCCCAATCAGCCATACCATCGCCTAAGATAATAAGATGTTTCATTTGAATGGTTAATGGATAATGGGCAATTATGCCAGACTCATAATATCGGCAAAGACGCCTGCCGCAGTTACGCTGGCTCCTGCTCCGTATCCCTGAATGAGCATGGGGTATTCGTTGTATCGCTCTGTGGTAAGGAGTACAATATTATTAGAACCCTCGAGCACATAGAATGAGTGGTCACGATTGAATTCCTCGAGCGATACACTACCATGTCCGTTCTCGAACTTGGCCACGAAGCGCCATACTTTGTTTTCCTTCTCCAAAACAGCACGACGAGCCTCGAAATCAGCATCGAGCGAAGGAAGGTTCTTCCAGAAATCTTCTATTGACCCCTCAAAGAAACGCTCAGGAATAAACAATTTTATCTCAACATCCTCCTGATTAATCTTGTAACCAGCCTCACGGGCCAATATCACCAGTTTGCGAACAACATCTTTTCCGCTGAGGTCAACACGCGGATCTGGCTCGCTGTAACCTTCAGCCTTAGCCATTTCAACCGTCTTGCTGAAGGGGATATCCTTGCTAATGGTGTTGAAGATAAAGTTAAGCGTACCACTCAGCACAGCCTCTATACGCAGAATTTTATCGCCTGAGTTACAAAGGTCATTGATGGTACGTATAATGGGAAGCCCAGCTCCCACATTGGCCTCGAAGAGGAACTTCACGCCACGCTTCTGGGCTATATGCTTGAGTTCGCTGTAGTTGGCATAATCGCTGCTGGCAGCAATCTTATTGGCAGCCACCACATTGATGTTATGCGTAAGGAAATCCTTATACAGGCCGGCAACTTCATCGCTGGCAGTGCAATCCACAAACACGCTGTTGAATATGTTCATACCTATCACCTCATCGCGTAGGCGCTGAATATTGCTGGGTTCAGACTGAAGGAGACGCTCACGGAAATTGTCCAGTTCCAATCCTTCCCTACGGAACATCGCATAATGCCCACTGGCAATTCCAACTACATTCAGTTTCAGTCGGAGTTCGCGCTTCAATTTTTCCTGCTGCTGGTGAATCTGCTCTATCAGACTTCCGCCAACAGTTCCTACTCCACAGATAAAGATATTCAGCACCTGATATTCACTCAGAAAGAAAGAGTCGTGAATAACATTCAGTGCCTTACGCAAGTAGTTCTGATTGATAACAAAAGAGATATTGGTCTCACTGGCACCCTGTGCACAAGCAATAACGCTAATACCGCTACGTCCGAGTGTACCAAACAACTTTCCTGCAATACCCGGTGTATGCTTCATGTTTTCGCCTACAACGGCAACAGTAGCCAAACCCTTCTCAGCAATCATGGGGAACATGGCACCGTCTTCTATCTCTTTCTGGAACTCCAGATTAAGTACGCGACAAGCCTCATCGGCATCTACATCCTGCACACCGATACTTGTATTGTTCTCTGAACTGGCCTGACTAACCATAAACACACTGATACCGTTATCAGCCAAGCAAGTAAAGATGCGGCGGTTCACACCAATCACACCCACCATGGAAAGACCTGAAACGGTAATCAGAGAAGTTCCCTTGATGCTGCTGATACCCTTGATGCTGCGCTGATCGTCCTTTACAACATCCTTTATTATAGAACCGGGAGCATCCGGATTGAAGGTATTCTTGATAAGTATGGGGATGTTCTTAATGCAAACAGGATATATGGTAGGAGGATAAACAACCTTGGCACCAAAGTTACAAAGTTCCATGGCCTCTACGTAACTCAACTCAGGAATAACATAGGCAGCGCTGATAACACGAGGGTCTGCTGTCATGAAGCCATCCACATCAGTCCATATCTCCAGTACGCTGGCACCTAAGGCTGCAGCAATGATGCTGGCAGTATAGTCACTACCACCACGGCCCAGATTGGTTATCTCTCCGCTTTCGGCATCTGTACTGATGAAGCCACCTACAACGCTTATGCGGGGAATCTTCTTCCAAACCTGCTTCACCAGTTTGTTGGTAACCTCTGTAGCCAGGCGTTTACGCCCCTGCTTTACCTCGGTCTTTATGAATTCTCTGCTGTCGAACCACTCCGACCCTTCTATCAGGGTTGATACTATTCGGGTACTGATGCGCTCACCATAACTGACAATAGCAGCAGAGGTTTTCGGACTTAAATCCTTTATCAGATAAACGCCCTGATAGATGCTTTTCAGTTCTTCAAGGCTTTCCATTACAACAGACATTAGGGCATCACGCTCCTTTCCCGCAGGAATGACGGTATTAATCATATCCTCGTGGCGCGTAACAATCTCCTTGAAACTGTCCTGATAAGAGGCATCGCCCTCCACAGCCATCTGGCTGGTTTTAATCAATTTGTCAGTGATTCCACCCAAAGCGCTAACCACGACAATTACGGGCTCACTTTGGCTTTCAACAATCTTTTTTACATTAAGAATACTTTCTGCAGAACCTACGGATGTTCCGCCAAATTTAAGTACTTTCATCCCTTTGCTAAACTAATCTTGTACAAAACCAGTGCAAAAGTAATAATATTTTTCCAATTTACAGACATAAAAAGGGAATTTATTTGTACTTTTGCTATACATTATAAATATATGACACGCGAACTCAACCTCAGAATACTGCCACAAGAGGCATATAACGAACAAAGTATCATGGCCTACCTTCTGCAAAAAGAGGGAATTAAAGCGCAAGCCATAAGGGTACTTAAACGTAGTATCGATGCTCGTCAGCGCACCATTTATGTAAACCTGACCGTAAGAGTTTACATTAACGAGGAGCCAAAGGAACTCCTTTACACTCCCATAGAATATCATGATGTGAGTGAAGCGCCAGAAGTTATTGTTGTGGGAGCAGGCCCCGGCGGACTTTTTGCCGCCCTAAGGCTGATTGAATTAGGTCTGCGCCCCATCGTCATCGAACGTGGAAAGGATGTACACGAAAGGAAGAAGGACCTTGCACGTATCCGACCAGAACAACGCGTTGATCCTGAGAGCAACTATTCGTTTGGCGAAGGTGGAGCTGGTGCCTATAGCGATGGGAAACTTTTTACACGCAGTAAAAAACGTGGCAATAGCGAGCGGATTCTTAATATTTTTGTTCAGCATGGTTCCAGACCGAACATTCTGGTGGATGCTCATCCACACATTGGAACAGACCGTCTGCCCCGTGTCATAGAGAACATGCGCAATACCATCCTTAAATATGGCGGCGAAGTTCATTTCCAAACCAAGATGACCAGCCTCATCATCAAGAACAACAAGGTAGTTGGCGTAGAGACCGCTAACTCTCAACTCTTCTACGGCCCCGTCATCCTTGCTACCGGCCATTCGGCACGGGATGTGTACCGATGGTTCGCAGACAACAATATAGAGATTGAGGCCAAGGGTATAGCAGTTGGGGTGCGTTTGGAACATCCCGCTACGCTGATAGACCAGATTCAGTACCATAGCAAGCAGGGGCGAGGCAAAT
>JAEEGL011784159.1_pt1 | contig 16161 bp, 13 predicted proteins | sample 9134231 | NCBI WGS metagenome assembly JAEEGL01 (sample SAMN16246548, study PRJNA631951) | gut metagenome | biome: gut microbiome; feature: rumen; material: fiber-attached | host: Bos | place: Iran: Karaj | collected 2018-10
GGGAAATGTGTTATAATTGGGATTCTAAGGTGATTCGGCGTGATGAAACGGCACATTTTAGCCCGTTCAGCGCGAACATCTTATGTCTGTAAACTAAAATGAAAGGGAGTGATTCTATGGTAGATACAACCTGGGATTATTCTGAAAATACACCGGAGATCAACTTTCTCGCGGAGAAAATGTCGGAGAACTCCAAGATAGACCCGGCGCTTTACGGCAAGTACGACGTTAAGCGCGGACTGCGCGACATCGACGGCAAGGGCGTTCTGACAGGTCTTACCGACATCTCGACGATCAAGCAGAACAAGCTCGTCGACGGCAAGCTCGTACCCTGCGAGGGCGAGCTGTACTACAGAGGCTACAACGTCAACGACATCGTAGGCGGAATCCTCGCCGACGACCGCTTCGGCTTTGAGGAGGTTGTTTATCTGCTTCTCTTCGGCGAGATGCCCAACAGAGAACAGCTCCTGAACTTCAAGACGCTTCTGGTGCAATACCGCACCCTGCCGCAAAACTTCGTCCGCGACGTTATTCTCAAGGCGCCCAGTGAGGACATGATGAACTCCATCGCGCGCTCGGTACTCACCCTGTTCTGTTACGACAAGAACCCCAACGACACCTCTATCAACAACGTGCTGCGCCAGTGCATTCAGCTGATTTCGGTATTCCCGATGCTCAGCGTGTACGGCTACCACGCGTATAACCACTATCTGCGCGACAAGAGCCTTTACATTCACCGTGCTGAGCCGACCATGTCGACAGCCGAGGTTATCCTCTCTCTGCTCCGTCCCGACAGGAGCTACACCGACCTCGAGGCGAAGGTGCTCGACATGGCGCTGATCCTCCACATGGAGCACGGCGGCGGTAACAACTCGACCTTCACCACCCACGTCGTAACCTCTTCGGGCACGGACACATACTCCGCGATTGCGGCGGCGCTCTCGTCGCTCAAGGGACCCAAGCACGGCGGCGCGAACGTAAAGGTATTCGAGATGTTCGAGGATCTGAAGCAGACTGTCCGCGACTGGAAGGACGAGGACGAGGTCACAAGATATCTTGAAAAGCTGCTCGACAAGCAGGCGTTTGACAAAAAGGGTCTTATCTACGGTATGGGTCACGCGGTCTATACCATCTCCGACCCGCGTCAGGTCATTCTCAAGGGCGCTGTAAAGAAGCTCGCCGAGGTCGAGGGCTACGACAAGGAGTTCGACCTCTACGCTCTCGTTGAGCGTCTTGCACCTCAGGTCATCGGCAAAAAGCGCCGCATCTACAAGGGCGTCGCGTCGAACGTCGACTTCTACAGCGGACTGCTCTACAGCATGCTCGACATTCCCTGCGAGCTGTACACACCGCTCTTCGCCACCGCGAGAATCGCGGGCTGGAGTGCGCACAGACTCGAGGAACTCATCAACGCGGGCAAGATCATCCGTCCGGCGTACATGAGCATCTCAACCGAGAAGGAATACACAAAACTCAGCCAGAGATAATTAAAAGGAGCGTTTTTCGACGCTCCTTTTTTTATTGTTTGCAATCCTCTCAAATCCGTGCTACAATATCCACAGCACATTTGAAATAAGGGATAGAAATGGAAATAGTCAAGAAGCAGATGACGCTCCACCACACAGTCAGCGTCATCGGCGGCTTTATGGCGGGCTATACGATCATCAACCACAGCGACATTCTCGCAAACGCCCAGACAGGCAACCTGATAAGGCTGGTGCTGTCGGCATTTGAGGGCAATCTTCTGAGCATCGGCTACATCGTTCTGCTGTTTCTCACATACGCGGCAAGCTGCATATTCTACACGGTTTTCAGGCGGTACTCGCCGCTGAGCATGAAGATAGTCAGCCTGATCGTAACGGCACTCGCGATATGCGCCACGGGAATCCTCTCGCTCACCGGAAACAGCTACCTCTCGGTTGTGCCTATAGCGTTCGCGATGCCCGTCCAGTGGAACGCCTACAAGAAGGCAGGCGGCAATTCGAGCGCGACGATCTTCTCGTCAAACAACGTCCGTCAGGCGGTCATGCTTTCGACGACATACGTAATGGACAGGGACAAAAAAGCACTCCGCAACGCGAAATTCTACTGGGCAACTCTGCTGTGCTTTCACACGGGAGTAGCGGCAGCGTGCCTGCTGAGCATATTTTTCGCCGCGCAGAGCGTCTGGTTCTGCTTTGTGTTGATAGGAATCTCGGTAATTGCGTACTACCGCTACGAGAGCGCGAAAATCAAAGCGTTCAGTGATATATAAAAGGGTTGGCGATGTGCCAACCCTTGATTTATTCCTTGACCTTATTGAGTCTTTCGATTTTTTTGGCGCGCTTGTAGCGGTACAGAATGTTGTCCGCCCACTCGCCGTCGATCTTGATGAAGCCCTTGAGCTTCTTGTCCTTGATTGCGAACTGCTCGACGATCTCCTTTGACTTGCCGTAGATTTCGAGCCGCGCAGTCTGGACGTAGGGAGTCATCTCCTCGTCCGTGAAGTATGTAAAGCCCATCGTATTGCTCTCGCGGTCGTACATCGAGAGATAGCCGTTCTTTACCTCGGCTCCGTCGAGCTTCTTGGAAACCGTCTGGCCGATAACCGCCTTTGTCAGCTCAACCGCCATGTCGTCGAGTCCCGACTCAAAGATAAAAATCTTCTCCTTGAAGGAGTTGAAGTCGGCAACGACGCGCTTGTTGATATTGCGCAGGTTGCTGTACTTCTCCTCGAGCTCCTTGTCGCAGAGCTGGTAACGGTCGATTTTAGGAATGAGATATATCATGAAGCGGTTCTTCATATCGTTATAAAGAATGGGGTACGTCAGCCGCGCGCTGTAGCCGCAGGACGGACACTTCCACGCGAACAGTCCGCCGTCAAGCACACGCTCGCGCTGCTCCTTGTCGACGGTCGCGTTGACGCTTGTATATACGACTGCCTTGCTCAGCTCGCCGCACATCGGGCAGACGACAGCCTTGTTGACCTTTTTTTCGGGCATAGCTTAACACCTCTTTCAGTTTATTATATCAACATTGTTGAGTTTTCACAAGTAAATTTGAAAAAAATATTGATTTTATTAAAATAATCTGTCATAATATATTTTAGAAATAAAGCGCTGCGGCGCATAAGGAGAAATAGATATGAGTCAAGCGATTATTGATAAGGTTAAAAGCACGATGAATACTGCCGCCGACACCATCACCACCGTCGCACAGAACTTCGTGGAGAAGAACCGCACAAAGGCAAAGCTCAACCGCCTGAGAATGGTGATGAAGAGCGAGAGCGAGCTGATGAACCGCGCCTATATCGCGCTGGGCAAGGAGTACTACGAGATGCTCAAGAAGGGCGATGTCACCGCCGCCGACGAGAAGCAGAAGAACCTGCTCGGCGTTATCGACAACAGCAAGGCTAAGATCGCCAAGGCGCGCGAGTGCTACCGTATGGTGCTCGAGAGCCAGAGCGAGTTCGTTTACGCTGTTCCCTCAGCGCCCGAGAAGAAGCCCGCCGAGGTAAAGCAGGAGGACGTAGTTGACATCACCGTAGCCTGCTCCAACGAGGACGACTACGATTCAAACCCCTTTGACGCAGTAGCCGAGAAGGCGGAAGAGGTCGCCGGGAAAGCAGAGGATGCCGCCGAAAAGGCAGCCGAGACCGCCGCTGACGCGAAGGAGCACATCGCAAAGGCAGTCAAGGAAGCACTCGACGAGGAGTATCCCGACGGCGAGCCGTTCTGATATCAAATACAGACTTAACCACGGAGAGACTGCGGTCTCTCCGTTTTTCCGTATAAGGCAAAAAACTAAGGACAGGATTTTACTCCTGTCCTTTTACAATGCCGTGTAAGCAAAAGCATGAACGCTTCACGCGAAAACGCGAAAACGGTAAACGTGCCGCACTATAATACGCGAATCTGCCGCGGGTCTTACCCGATTAGCAGAAGTATACGTCCATCTCGCCCTTCTCACCGTCAGCTACGAAGTAAGCCTTGCTCTCTTCGGGCTTGAGGTAAACAGCGATTTCCTTAGCGTCCTTGCCGATGGTCTTTTTGATGTTCTCGAGAACGTCCTTAGCCGCAACCTGAACGCCGCCGAACTCAACAAAGAAATCAGCCTTAGTCTCAACGGGCTTTGCCTCAGCAATCTTAGTCTCAACAGCCTCGGGCTTCTTGGGAGCAGTCTTCTTGGGAGCCGCTTTCTTTGCGGGAGCCTTCTTGGCGGGAGCTTTCTTCTCAGCCTTAGCCTCAGCCTTAACTTCCTCAGCCTTAGCCTCAGCCTTAACTTCCTCAGCCTTAGCCTCTACAGCCTCAGCCTTAACCTCGGCAGCCTTTACTGTCTTCTTGGTTTCCTTTTCCGCAGCAGCAGCGGTCTTCTTGGTTTTTGCCATCACAAACTCCTTCTTTCATTTTGATTTATGATATTACTATTTAATGTCTTTTGTAACATTGACTATATTATACATACGGGAAATTTAATTGTCAATAATCACAAATTATTTTTGGCGGTTAATACATATTTCGAAAAATTAAAAATTTCTGTTGGTGAATTTTCACAAGGTTTTTCGGCTTAATTTGTCGATAATATCGTCTTGACAGCGTTTTTCTTGCAATCCGTTTCCGGCTGTGATAGAATGGCGTTGTATGTAACGGGGGTATGCTTATGTTTCTTGAAAACTTTCTTGTCATCGGACAGCAGGTCATAGTACTGTTTATTCTCATCGCCGTGGGCTTTATCTGCGGCAAAAAGGGCGTGATCACGGAGCACGCCTCAAAGGTAATGACCGACATCGTTCTCTACGCCGTCACGCCCTGCGTAATGGTGTCGGCGTTCCAGCGCGAATTCTCGATGGAAACGCTCGGCAAGGTTCTCACCGCCGCGGTGACCGCACTGGTGATTCTCGCCGTGTCGGTGCTTATCGCGCGTCTTGTATTCCGCCAGAAGGATATCGCGCGGCGGAAGGTACTGCAGTTTTCTGTGATATTCTCAAACTGCGGCTTCATGTCGCTCCCGCTGCAAAAGGAGCTGCTCGGAGAGGACGGCTGGTTCTTCGGCTCGATATTCGTCGCGGTGTTCAACATCGTGGTCTGGACGTACGGACTGTTCGACATGAGCGGCGACAAAAAGCAGCTCTCGATAAAGCGCCTCGCGTTCAACCCCGGAATCATCGGTGCGATTGCGGCAATCCTGCTCTTTGTGTTCGGGGTACAGCTTCCGCCCGTAGTCGCGCAGCCGATCACCCACCTCGCGAACCTCAACACGCCGCTGCCGATGCTGATCATCGGCTTCTACCTCTCGCAGGCGAACTTCAAAAAGGCGTTCTCGGACAGAGACGCGTACCTCGCGAGCGTGTTCAGACTGCTTATCATACCGCTCGCCGCGGCATTCGCGATGTTTTTCCTGAAGCTCGACAGAACGATGGTGATAGCGTTCACGATCGCCTGCTCGGCTCCCACCGCCGCGACAACGACGATGTTCTCGGCGAAGTTCAACCGCGACACAGAGCTTTCGGTCAGCGTAGTCGCATCAACGACCCTGCTCTCGCTCGTGACAATGCCGCTGATAGTGTCGCTGATCTGGAGCCTTTATTGAATTGAAAATGTAAAATGGAAAATTGAAAATTAATGGTTGCTTCGCTCCGGATTATAGTTTCTGCGGCAACAGAACTCGGGTGCGGGCAATTAAAAAACAGAGGCAGCCGCCTCTGTTTTTTTACTTCTTCTCGCAAATAACGAGGTAACGTCCGAATCCGCCGTGTCCGTCGGGCGTGCAGGTGATAAGCGTCATAAGCTGCCTGCCGTCCTTGATGTAGATGTCGCCCGTTTCGTTCGGCGCGACGGTCTTGAAATCGATCACCTCGTAGTCGATAGTCTCCCAGTAATTCGTAAAACTCACCGTGTCGCCAAGGTCGAGCCGCTTTATGTTGTCAAAGAATATCCTGCCGATGTAGCCAGTGTGACCCGCGATCGCGACGTTCGTATTCTTCTCGTCAATCGGAAGCGAGGTGCCGCTGAGATGCGCGGCGCCGTAGCTCATCATGCTGTCATTCGCGCCGAGGTAAACGGGCAGATAGAGGTCGATCGACGGCGCGGAAAGATAACCGTAGAGGTTGTTCAGCCCGTACCTGCTCATGTCGAGCGCCGCCTTCTCGTAATTTATCGTGTCCACCGTGCCCTGATGATGAAAAATCGAGGCGTTGTACTCCTTGCTGTCGCTGTAGAGCCTGTCGAGGTCGTACTCAAAGCTGACTGTGTAGCTGTAGGTGCGAACACCCTCGGAGTTGACCGGGTAGCCCTCCTCGTCGATCTCGCCCTTTTCAAGCGCTTCCTCGAAGCTTTTGGCGGTGATTCCAAGCTCCTTCGCAGTCTCGGGATCGTCCTCCTTTATGACATGGTCGAGCGTCTCGGAATACTCCTCAATCACATTGTTCGCGCGCTGCTGACCGATGAAATTCGAGACAGTCGGGAACAGAAGAAAGCCTATCCCCGTCAGAAGTATGATGATCGCAACTACGGTCAGGATTTTTCTCCACATCAGCTCTCACCGCCTTTGTTTTTGCGGCTTCTGCCGCGTCTTACGGCGAGAACCACAGCCGCGGCGACAACGAGAAGAAATACTCCGATTCCGATGATTATCGTGACATAGCTGAGCTTGTAGCCGAGGACATACATCGAATCCCTGCCGTTGTTCACCGCTTTGACCGTCTTGTTCACCGACTTGCTGCCGTCGTCTTCAACCACGATATCGGGGTCGTCGGGCACGCGCTCGCCGCGGACAAGCAGGCGGTGGGTGTTGACGGTATAGGGCGTGCAGGTCATCAGCGTTACGTAGTCCTTGCCCTTGACGACATAGAGGTCGTTAACATCGTTTGGAAGGACGGTTTTGATCTGGTCGACCCTGTACTCGAGCACGCGGTCGAGTACGTGTATATAGAAGAGGTCGCCCTCCTTCATGTCAAGAAGATAGTCGAACAGCGTCTTTGACGGATACGCCGAGTGCGCCGAGATCACGCTGTGCGTACCAAAGCCGCCGATAGGCAGAGAGGTGTTGTTGAGGTGCCCCGCACCCTTTTTGAGAACCTCGTCCGAGGTGCCGTGGTAGATGGGCAGATAGACGTCGATGGAGGGAATATCGATATATCCGATAAAGCCGTTGCCGTCGATGTCAAATGTCTCCTCGTAGTGCGCGCCGATTTTTTCATACGAATCGATATCGAACGGGTCTGTGAGGACGACGGTGTCTGTCAGGCTGCTGTTGTAGCTTTCGGCGTCGGCAAAGAGGTCATTTATCCTGTCGGAATCCATCTTCTCAACCTCCATCTGCTTCTGACGCGCCTCGCTGCGGTCGTTGATATTGTTGACGATGGAGCTTACGAGCGGATAGAGCAGGATGCCCAGTCCGGCGGTAAAAATAACTATGATAAGTATAATTAGCAGGCGTTTTTTCATTTTTAACCTCGCAGGGAAATTATTAGGTATATTATACACCCAAATCCCCGTCATTTCAACCGTTCAATTTTACCTTGCGCGCAGCTGTGTTTTATGATAAGATAGTTGGTAGCGAAACCGCCGCCAAAAACAAAAGGCCGGAGCGTACTCCGACCTTTCCGAAAAGCTGTTCAGTTAATTACTTGATGATCTCACCGTCAACGGTGCCGCCGAGACCTGCAGCGTTGCTCTCGTCGGTGTCAATGTGCATAGCGGGAGCGTACTTGGGGCTGACGCGGATAACAACGTCGCCGAATACGGTAGCTCTGCCTGTACCCTCGCCGACCTTGACGGAAACGATCTCCTTGTCCTTCAGACCGAACTCCTCGGCGGTTTTGGGATCGAGGTGAACGTGTCTCTGAGCGGCGATAACGCCCTGAGCGATTTCTACCTCACCCTCGGGGCCTCTGAGAATGCAGCCGGGTGTACCGGCTACGTCGCCTGATTCCTTAATGGGAGCGGCAATGCCGAGCTTGCGTGCGTCGGTGAGGCTGACCTCAACCTGATCGTCGGGTCTTTCGGGGCCGAGGATAGACATAGTCATCTCTCCTCTGGGGCCGACTACGGTAACCTTCTCGGTGCAGGCGAACTGACCGGGCTGGGAAAGGTCCTTCTTGTTGGTGAGCTGATGTCCCTTGCCGTAAAGTACGTCGAGGGTCTCGCGGGTTACGTGCACGTGGTGCGCGGAGGTTTCAACCATAATTTTCATAGATATACCACCTATCATATAAATTTGTTAGTTTCATTGTACTACGGTTTTGGATATTTTTCAAGTCTTTTTGAAGCGAGGTTTTTAATATGTATCAGACATGGGAAGAATTGCAGTCAGCCTGCGAAAACTGCCGCAAATGCGGACTTTGCGAAACACGCCACAACGTCGTTGTCGGAGTGGGCAACCCGAAGGCACAGGTTATGTTTATAGGCGAAGGACCGGGCGAGAACGAGGACTTGCAGGGTGAGCCGTTCGTCGGACGCGCGGGCAAGCTGCTCGACAAGATGCTCGACGCTGTTGACCTCAACAGACACAGCAACATCTACATAGCGAATATCGTCAAGTGCCGTCCGCCGCAGAACCGCGACCCAAAGCCCGAGGAGCAGGAGCAGTGCATTCAGTGGCTTCGCAACCAGGTAAAGCTCATCCGTCCCGAGATCATCGTATGTCTCGGCAGGATTGCCGCGGCTCAGATCATCAAGCCCGATATCAAGATCACGAAGGAGCACGGAATGTGGTTCGAGAAAAAGGGCGTGCTGATGATGCCTATGCTGCACCCGGCGGCGCTGCTTCGCGACCCGAGAAAAAAGCCCGAGGCGTTTGAGGACTTCATAAAGCTCAGAGAGAAGCTCGCGGAGATCAACGAGAGCTGATAATAAACAGGCTGTTACCGCCGCCGGACGACCCCTAAATAAAAAATTCACTCTTGATTGCCTGCCCATTCTGTGGTATAATACCATAGAATGGGTAAATTAGTATCTGAAAGGAAGGTTTTGAATGATAAAACCAAATATCTACCGCACCGTAAGCTGCGGTGAACTCAGAGAAGAAAACATCGGTCAGCAGGTTCGCGTGGCGGGCTGGGTCGAGAATATCCGCGATCACGGCGGCGTTATGTTCCTCGATATCCGCGACGAATACGGCGTACTCCAGGTAGTAGTCCACGACGATAATCTGCTGAAAAATATCAATAAGGAGTGCACCGTCACCCTCAGCGGCGAGGTCGTAAAGCGCGACGAGGAAACCATCAATAAGAAGATCGCCACAGGCTACGTTGAGGTTCACACTGATGACATCACCGTTCTCGGCAAGTGCAAAAACGCCCTGCCCTTCGAGGTAGGCACCTCCACCAACACAGGCGAGGACGTTCGTCTCAAGTACCGCTTCCTCGATCTGAGGAATCCCAAGGTTCACAACAACATTCTGTTCCGCTCAAAGGTTGTCGCCTTCCTGCGTCAGAAGATGCAGGAGCTGGGCTTTACCGAGATCAACACCCCGATTCTATCCACCTCCTCACCCGAGGGCGCGCGCGACTATCTGATTCCGAGCCGCAAGCACAAGGGCAAGTTCTACGCTTTGCCGCAGGCTCCCCAGATCTTCAAGCAGCTTCTGATGGTTTCGGGCTTTGATAAATACTTCCAGATCGCACCCTGCTTCCGCGACGAGGACGCTCGTGCCGACCGTTCGCCGGGCGAGTTCTACCAGCTCGACTTCGAGATGGCTTTCGCGACTCAGGAGGACGTTTTTGACGTAGCAGAGCAGGTGCTCTACGAAACCTTCTCGAAATTCACAGACAAAGAGGTCAGCAAGCCGCCGTTCGCGCGCATTCCGTTCGCGGAGGCGATGGTCAAGTACGGCACTGACAAGCCCGACCTCAGAAATCCGCTGATCATCAAGGAAATCAGCGATATGTTCGTCGAGACAGACTTCGCGCCCTTCCGCAAAAAGACTGTCCGCTCCATCAACGTTCCCGGCGCCGCCGCTCAAAGCAAGAAGTGGTTCAAGCGCATGGAGGAGTTCGCACTCTCCATCGGCATGAAGGGTCTGGGCTATGTCAAGGTAAACGACGATCTCACCTTTGACGGCCCGATCGACAAGTTCTTAAAGCCCGGCGACCGCGAGGAGCTTATCGAGCGCAACGGCTCAAAGGCAGGCGACGTGATCTACTTCATCGCCGATTCCGCAGTTGACGCGCCGAAGCTCGCGGGTCAGATCCGCACCGAGGTCGCGACGCGTCTCGGACTTATCGACGAGAGCCGCTTCGACCTCTGCTTCATCGTGGACTTCCCGATGTTCGAGCGCGACGAGGACGGCAAGATCATCTTCACCCACAACCCCTTCTCGATGCCGCAGGGCGGTCTTGAGGCGCTCAACACAATGGATCCCGAGGAGATCCTCGCTTACCAGTACGACATCGTCTGCAACGGCGTAGAGCTCAGCTCCGGCGCTGTCCGCAACCACGATATCGAGATCATGAAAAAGGCGTTCGACATGGCGGGCTACTCAGAGGACGACCTCAAGGCCAAGTTCTCAGCCCTCTACAACGCGTTCCAGTACGGTGCGCCGCCTCACGCGGGCATGGCTCCCGGCGTTGACAGAATGATCATGCTCCTCACGGGAGAAGAAAACATCAGAGAGGTCATCGCCTTCCCGATGAACTCCAATGCCCAGGACGTACTTCTCGGCTCACCCGGAGAGGTCACCGAGCAGCAGCTCAGAGAGGTTCATGTTAAATTGAGATAAAGGACTGAATATATATGGTAACTAGAGAAGACGTTGAAAACATCGCCCTGCTCTCAAAGCTCTTTGTCCCCGAGGAGGAGCTTGACGGACTGACCAAGTCCATGCAGGAGATAATCGACTTTGCCGACGCCATCAACAACGCTCCCGCGAGCGATGAGGGCTTCGACTGCATCAACAACCTCTCCAACGTGTTCCGCGAAGACGAGGTAGTTTCCTCCTATCCGAGCACGGAAATCCTCAAAAACGCTCCCGAGCAGGCTGAGGATCATTTCCTTGTGAGAAACAGAGAATAGGAGGCACGTGATGGGTACTATCGCTAAAATACACGAAATGCTCGTAAACAAGCAGGTTTCCTGCGAGGAGCTGACAAAGAGCTATCTCAGCGAGATAGAGAAGGCAAACCCCGAGCTTAACGCCTACGTCTGCGTTACTCCCGAAGCCGCTCTCGAAACCGCTCAGGCGGTCGACAAGAAAATCGCCGCGGGCGAGGAGATCGGCTCACTCGAGGGCGTGCCGATGACCCTCAAGGACAATATGTCCACCAAGGGTATCGAGACCACCTGCTGTTCAAAGATATTAAGCGGCTACAAGCCGATTTTCGACGCTACGGTATGGGAGACGCTCAAATCTCAGAACGCCGTTCTGCTCGGCAAGACCAACATGGACGAGTTCGCAATGGGCTCCTCATGTGAGAACTCCTGCTTCGGCGGCGCGGCTAACCCCTTCAATACAAACCACGTTGCAGGCGGCTCGTCGGGCGGCGTTTCCTCGGCTGTCGGCGGCAACATCGCGGCTTACGGCCTCGGCTCCGACACGGGCGGCTCTATCCGTCAGCCCGCGTCATTCTGCGGCGTTGTCGGCTTAAAGCCCACCTACGGCGCGGTTTCGCGTTACGGTCTTATCGCATACGCAAGCTCCCTCGACCAGATCGGCCCGATCACAAAGAGCGTAGAGGACGCTTCTCTCGTCTTTGACGCGATTGCGGGCAAGGACAAGCGCGACTCCACCTCTGTCGGCGGCGGCAACACCTACGCGACGCTTGACAACGACATCAAGGGCATGAAAATAGGCATCGCGCGCGAATACCTCGACGGTGTGCGCGACGACGTAAAGGAAGCGGTTCTCGCGGCGGCTGAGGTTTACAAGAGCCTCGGCGCGGAGATCGTCTACTTCGACCTGCCTATCCTGAAATTCGCTCTGCCCGTATACTATATTATTGCGTGCGCGGAGGCTTCCTCAAACCTCGGACGCTACGACGGTATCCGCTACGGCTACAAGACGGCGCATTACACCGGCACCCACGACATGATCTGCCGCACCAGAAGCGAGGGCTTCGGCGAAGAGGTCAAGAGAAGAATCCTTCTCGGCACCTACGTGCTCTCCGCGGGCTACTACGACGCTTACTACAAGAAGGCTCAGAACCTGCGCGGCACGATCATCAGCGCGTTCAACAAGGCGTTTGAGCAGTGCGACGTTATTCTCGCGCCGACAGTGCCCATGACCGCGTTTGAGAAGGGTCACGCTACCTCCGACCCGATCGAGACCTACCTCACCGACATCTGCACCGTACCCGTCAATATCGCGGGACTTCCCGGTGTGTCGGTACCCTGCGGCTTCAACGCGAAGGGCATGCCCATCGGAATGCAGCTCATCGGCAAGAGCTTCGGCGAGGCGCAGATCCTCAACGCCGCCTATAAATACCAGCAGGCGGCTCCCGATAAATTCATTGATACAAAGTGGGGTGTGAAGCTGTGAAATATGAGTTAGTTTCGGGTTTTGAGACCCACATCGAGTTACAGACAAAGACAAAGATTTTCTGCGGCTGCACAACCCAGTTCGGCGGCGAGCCGAATACCCATTGCTGTCCCGTATGCATCGGCCTGCCGGGTACGCTTCCCGTACTCAACCGCGAGGTCGTGCGCTACGCTATCAAGGCAGGACTTGCGGTTCACGGCGAGATCGCCGAGGTCGCAAAGATGGACAGAAAGAACTACTGCTACCCCGACCTGAGCAAGGCGTACCAGATCTCGCAGCTCTACGCTCCGCTGATCATCGGCGGCTACGTCGAGCTGAGCAACGGCAGAAGGATCCGCCTTCACCACATTCACATCGAGGAGGACGCCGGAAAGCTTATCCACCGTCACGGCGACACCTACGTTGACTACAACCGCGGCGGCGTACCGCTGATCGAGATCGTATCCGAGCCTGATATCCGCTCGATCGACGAGGCTAAGGAGTACGTTGAGAAGCTGCAGCAGGTCATGCGCAGCATCGGCGTTTCGGACTGCAAGATGCAGGAGGGCTCGATGCGCTGCGACGTAAACATCTCCGTACGTCCCGAGGGCAGCGATAAGTTCGGCACCAGAACCGAGATCAAGAACATGAACTCCATTACCAACATTGCGAAGGCGATGGAATACGAGTATGACCGTCAGGTCGATCTGATCGAGAGCGGCGGCAAGGTTGTTCAGGAGACCCTGCGCTACGACGACGCGAGCGGCACTACCTCCTCAATGCGCAGCAAGGAGGACGCTCACGACTACCGCTACTTCCGCGACCCCGACCTCGTTACCATTAACATTTCGCGCGAGGAAGTTGAAGAACTCAGAGCGCAGCTGCCAGAGCTGCCAGCCGAGAAGTGCAAGCGCTACATCGACGAGCTCGGCATTCCCGAAAAGGACGCTCAGCTGCTGACGAAGTACCGCCGTATCAGCGAGTACTTCGACGAGGCGATCGACGGCGTGAAGTCGCCCAAGACCGTTTCGAACTTCATCATCGGCCAGATTTTCCGCAGAGTCGAAACAGAGAACGACAAGGAAGCGTTCGACGTCGCGACCACACCCGCACAGCTCAACGAGCTTGTAAAGCTGCTCGACAGCGGCAAGATCCGCAACAACCTCGCCAAGGCGACTCTCGAGAAAATGCTCGACAGCGGCAAGGGCGTGCTCGAATTCATCAGCGAGAGCGACATGGGCGGCATGGACGAAAACGCGCTGCTTGAGCTCTGCAAGGCGGCTGTTGAGGGCAACCCCAAGGCTGTTGAGGATTTCAGAAACGGCAAGGAAAAGGCGATCAAGGCGCTTGTCGGCAACGTAATGAAGAACAGCCGCGGCAAGGCTGACGCACAGGCCGCCGAGGCAAAAATCAAGGAACTGATCGGATAACAAAATAATTTCTCTTGCATAAACGCACCGCGAAGGCATCGGCTTCCGCGGTGCGCTTGTTTTTATTTGCGTTGACAACTCGGCAATATAGTCGTATAATAGGACTATAATTTTATGAAAGCGAGGAGATTTATGTTGAAATTATTCAAAGGCTTTACAGCAGTTTCTCTTTCAGCGCTGATGGCGTTCTCCGCTGTCGCGACAGCGGCTGCCGCGGCGGACGACGCTTACGCAGGCGCGCAGGTCATCAACGTCAGCGCTGCGGACTTGCGCGACGGCGCACAGTGGGCGCTCCAGTCCGCTCTCGATCAGGCGAAGAATCAGGCTACAGCCTCGAACCCTGTGACCGTCAAGGCGGCTGCGGGCAGCTACGACCTCGGCTGGGGTCTGAAAATCTACGACAACACGACGCTCGACCTCAGCGGCGTTACGCTCAGGCGAACCTTTTCGGGCAATATGCTCAGAGTAGGATACGAGGATCAGGTGAACTCGGGCGCTGTCGGCTATCAGTACAAGAACATCAGGCTCGTCGGCGGCACCTACGACGGCAACAACGGCGAGAACACCATGCTCAAGGTTGCCCACGCGAAGAACTTCTCGATGGAAAACGTCACCGTTATCAACGAGCGCGAGGGTCACATGATGGAGGTAGCGGGCTGCGACGGCTTCACCGCGACGGGCTGCACCTTCCGCGATCAGGTTCTCACTCCGCACCATGACGGATATGAGGCTATCCAGTTCGACATTCTCCACCCGAAGCACGTCGTCAACTGCCGCGCCGAGGATCTGAACTGCAAAAACATTCTCGTTGAGAACTGCGTATTCGACAACGTACCGCGCGCGGTAGGCACCCACACCGGCATTCTCAACAACCCCTTCGATGGGATCACTATCCGCAACAACACCTTCAGGAACCTCAAGAGTATCGCGGTTCAGGGCATGAACTGGATAAACGTCGATATCCGCATGAACGTGATCGAAAACGCTCCGCGCGGAATCACCGTATACTCCGTAATGGACGACGGCTCGGGCATCTTCAAGTCCTCCGAGCTTTCCTCTCTCGGCGGCACAACGAGCCACGTTTCGTCCTCGTACCAGACCCCCAAGAAGGCGAATATCAACATCTGCTACAATACGCTCAAAAACGTAGGCAGTCTCGCGGACGGCTTCGCTGATTACGAGAGTCAGGGTATCGCTGTTCTCGGCAACAAGCTCGAGCGTGTATTCCCGAAGGACTCCGTTGACGGCAGCGGCGCGCTTCCCGTCGGCGACTACTACAACGACGACGTGTCGATCTACGGCAACTACGTCGATATCCGCGGCAACGGTATCCGCCTTGAGGACGTGAGAAACGCCTCTGTCACCCGCAACGAGATACTTTGCTCAAAGAACACCGTAAAGTCCGCGAACTACTACGGCATAGTTCTCCGCGACAACGCGCAGGTCGACGGCATTGAGTACAACACGATCAAGAACGCCGAGGTCAACGGCATTCAGATCGACTCGAGCAAGGTCGGCACGATAAACTACAACGACATCATCTCGCCCGGAAAGTACGGCATGGGCGTCTACACCACGACTATCGGCAGCATTACCGACAACTACGTCACCTCCGCCAAGAGCGAAGGCATAACCCTGCTCTGGTCGTCAAGAGCCGACAAGATAAAGTGGAACCGCGTCAGAAGCTGTTCTGGCACGGGTATTTACGTTTCCTCAAACAGCAGCTCGGGCGACGTTTCGAGCAACCTGACCTACAACTGCGGCGGCGGTATCAACGCGCCTAACAAGGGCTCCAACTACACCTCTCCCTCGCCGCTGACAAAGTTCTATCTCGAGAAGGACGGCGTTAAGATGGGAGTCGGCACCGCGTACAAGCTCGTACCCGACGTACGTCCCGTCAACGCGATCGAGTCCTTCAGCTACTCCTCGGCAAACAGCAGCATAGCAGCAGTCGACGCATACGGCAGGATCACCGCCAAAAAACAGGGCAGCACGACCGTCACCGTCGCTTCGTCGAACGGAATCAGGCAGTCCTACCGCGTTGAGGTCAACGGCGGCAGCGGAGTAAGCTACCTCGAGCCGAAGGTTCTCGACACTCCGCAGATTTCGGGATTCAGGAGCACAGCTCAGGGCGTTGAAATCTCGATCGGAAAGGTCGACGGCGCTTACGGCTACAGAGTATTCTACAAGGGCTCGTCGGGCTGGAAGGCTATGGGCAACACCACAAGCACAACCTTCATCGACACAGATGTCCGCAACGGCGGCACATACACCTACACCGTCCGCTGCATCGACGCAA
>JAEEGL014651122.1_pt1 | contig 16161 bp, 15 predicted proteins | sample 9134231 | NCBI WGS metagenome assembly JAEEGL01 (sample SAMN16246548, study PRJNA631951) | gut metagenome | biome: gut microbiome; feature: rumen; material: fiber-attached | host: Bos | place: Iran: Karaj | collected 2018-10
GCCAGCATTCTTGGTTACAATAGTCCTGAAGATATTGGAGAATTCGTTTCAATCAAATATCAAGGCCAGGAGGTTCCTAGCAAGAAGCCCACTATGGGAGAGAACCACAAGTTCTTCTTCGGCTACCAACTGCATCACATGTACTGGCGCTACTTCATGTGGAACTTCGCCGGACGCCAGAATGATATCGCAAGCAACGGCCCTGGCGATGTGGCGCGCGGAAACTGGCTCAGCGGAATTCCGTTCCTCGACAATTCTCGTCTTAACAACCTCGAGTATGTGCCCGATGAGTTTGGCTCTGCCAATAAAGGCCACAACGTGTTCTTTATGCTGCCCTTGCTGCTTGGCCTGCTTGGCCTGCTTTGGCAAGCATTCTCAGGAAAGAAAGGCATCGAGCAGTTCTGGGTAATATTCTTCTTGTTCTTCATGACAGGCATCGCCATTGTGATGTACCTCAACCAAACGCCAAGCCAGCCACGCGAGCGTGACTATGCCTACGCTGGCTCGTTCTATGCCTACGCCATCTGGATAGGTATGGGCGTGGCAGGACTGTGGAAAATAGCAATGTCGCTGATAGGTGAAAAGAAGAAAGCCACAAAAGTGGGTACTGCCTCTGTTGATGAGCCAGAATACAGCAGCAACTCGCTAGGAACAGTCTTTGCTGCTATAGTAGCACTTATTGGCCTTGCAGTGCCATTGCAGATGGTGAGCCAAACGTGGGACGACCACGACCGCTCGGGACGATACTGCGCCCGCGACTTTGGCGAGAACTATCTGCAGAGTCTTGACAAAGACGCTATCATATTCTGCAACGGCGATAACGACACCTTCCCACTGTGGTATCTGCAAGAGGTGGAGGGCGTGCGCACCGACGTGCGTGCCGTGAACTTGAGCTACCTTGCCACCGACTGGTACATCGCACAGATGCAACGTGCCGCCTACGACAGCAAGCCGTTGCCTATGTATGCTAGCCCAACCACCTACGCCTACGATAAGCGCCAAGGCGGTTCGTTTAAAGAGGGTATCACCAGCGATTCTGCTGTACCTGCCGAGACTTTGCTCAAGAATTTCTATAGCGACAATGCTCCTAAGGACGAGAATGGCCACTATGTGTTCAGCAACACTAAGATGACAATACCCACCAACATTGACGCCGCCATCAAAACTGGCGCTCTGCCCGAATCGTTGCGTAAATATGTTCAAGACAATATCACCATCGACATCAACAAAGAATCAGGTGGTGGCTTGAGCGCTAGCCAAACTATGACGCTCGACCTGGTAGCCAGCAGCATAGCTCAAGGCTGGAAACGTCCGGTATATTTCGCCAGCACAGTACCCGAGAACCTGTATATGGGTCTGAGGCCTTATTTGCTCAGCACAGGACTGTGCTACCAAGTTACTCCTGCTCTTCTCAATGATGAAGAGAACGAGATAGAATGTAACACCGACAAGATGTATAACATTGTCACCACCAAGTTTAAGTGGGGTGGACTTGATAAGGCTCCTAAGGGCAGCCTATATCTTGATGAGACCACTATGCGCATGATTTCTACTATGCGTCTGCAAATCATGTCGCTCGCACGCTCACTCACCATCGAGGGTATAGAAGCTGGCGACCAAATAGCAGACAGCACCTCGGCCGACGGCAAGAAAATCATGGCTCAAGCCGATGACCGCTTCAAGAAGGCAGAGCAAGTTCTCGACCTGATGGAAGAGAAAATGCCCGCCGAGACCGCGCCCTACCAAAATGTGATGGCACTGAGACTGGCACAATACTATGCCGACATCTACAAATATGGCCACAGCGAGACAGCACGCAAGAAAGCTATCGCTATTCTCGACAGAGAAGTGGAGCGCATGGCTCAATACTGCATCTTCTATGAAAGCATGAGCCAACTTGACCTTGACAACGGCAACATCACCGCCCAAGACCAGAGCATGGTTCAAGCATCTACTATGATGTTTGACATCTACAACGAAGTTAATCCTAACGGATTCAAAAGCTTTGTAGAGAAATTTGCAAATGTCGAGAAGTCAGGGAAGAAAGTGTCGAGTGATACGGTTAAAGCCCTTTCGATGCCAAGGAGCGAGCGCGAAGCACTAATTCAGCAGCAAATGGCTGCCGAAGAGGCTCAACGTCAAGCTCAAGCCGAAGTTCAGGCTCCACTGCAAGCTCAGGAGCAAGACCAAGCTTTGACACCAATGAATGATCCAAACTTTGCCACCGAACCTAGAGGCACAGGCTTCGAAGACGAGAATTAGTCGATAATTCCCACCCACCAACACGCCACCATGCTCATCGAGCGCCCACCATTGCTTTACCGAATGCTGTTTCCTGAGACCATCTGGCGCATCCAGAAAAAGCAGAAGACAGTATATCTCACCTTCGACGACGGACCAATACCTGAGGTCACGCCGTGGGTGCTCGACACACTTGATCAATATGGCGTGAAAGCCACGTTCTTCATGGTGGGTGAGAATGTGGAGCGTAATCCCGAGCTATTTGAGGAAGTGAAACGCAGAGGCCACAACATTGGCAACCACACTATGAGCCATCTGCAAGGTTCTCAGGTTACCACACGCACCTATCTGCACAACGTGTTCCGCGCCCATGACCTCATCCAGTCGCCACTGTTCCGCCCGCCACATGGCCTGCTGCGATGGGCGCAGAGCAAGGTGCTCAGAGGCAGGTTCACCATCATCATGTATGACCTAGTCACTCGCGACTACAGCAAGAAATTGCGCCATGAGCAAGTGCTCGCCAACGTGAAACGCTTTGCCCGCAACGGCTCGATAATCGTGTTCCACGACTCCTTAAAAGCCGAGAAAAACATGAAATGGGCACTACCACGAGCCATCGAGTGGCTGCAAGAAAAAGGCTACCAGTTCGACGTCATTGGTCCTAAATCTACTTATTAATGGATAGTGCTCACATAAAGCATACTGCCCAGCAACTAGGTTTTGACGCCTGTGGCATTGCACGAGTCGATCGCGTAGATGACGAAGCAATGAACCGCTATCATGAATGGTTGCTAAGCGGCAAGAATGGGTGCATGGAGTGGGCTAGCAATCATCTGGCAATAAGGGAGAACCCCGAACTGCTACTCGAGGGGGCACGCTCGGTAATTGTGGTTGCGATGAACTACTATCCGCAGGTGTTTCAGAGCGATGATGCGCCACAGTTTGCCTACTACGCCTACGGCCGCGACTACCATGAGGTGATGAAGCAGCGGCTATGGCAACTCGGCGAAGCCATAGAACGGGAGACTGGCCACAAGTCGAGGGCATGCGTCGATTCGGCACCGCTGCGCGAGCGATACTGGGCACAACGTGCTGGGGTGGGCTTCATAGGGTGGAACAACCAGCTTATCATCCCTGGCCGAGGGTCATATTTTTTTCTCGGCGTGCTAGTGACGACACTCGAACTAGCCCCCGATGAACCATGCCTAGACCACTGCCTCCAGTGCCGAGCTTGCGAGAAAGCATGCCCAAGCGGTGCACTGCACTGCCGCGAGACAGTTGATGCGCGCCGTTGCCTCTCATGCCTCACCATTGAGCATAAAGGCGACTTGCCCGAATGGGTGGCAGAGGTGATTGGAAACCGAGTTTACGGTTGCGATGAATGCCAAAAATGCTGTCCCCACAACCGCGACGCAGTGGGCAACACCACGCCCGAGTTCCAACCCAAGCCCGAACTGCTCTCCCTATCTCTTGAGGACATTCTCACAATGACGCAAGATCAATTCAGCACCATCTTCTCACACAGCGCAGTGAAGCGCGCCAAGCTCGCTGGCTTGCAACGAAACGCAAGACTAATACACAACAAAAAACACTAAATCATCTAATAATGAAGAGAATAATATCAATAGTAATTATCATAGTCACCACGCTGATAACGACTCATGCTCAACCTGGCAAAATGGCGGCAGTGACTGGGAAAGTGAGCAACGGCTACGACTTTTGGCTATATGCTCCACAAGCCTATTTTGACCAGCCCAACGAGAAATTCCCTGTGGTAATCTACCTGCATGGCGCTAGACTGTGCGGCAGGGGACTGCGCTCATTTCACAAATACCTAACCCTCGACGCCATAGCCAAGGGGCGCGACATCGAGACAATGGTGATAGCACCTCAAAACCCCGGTGGCGGATGGAAGCCCGAGCGCCTAAACAACGTGCTGGAATGGGTGGTCAACAACTACAACGTTGACACCACGCGCATCTATGTGGTGGGAATGAGCCTCGGCGGATATGGCGCGATGGACTTCGTGGGCACCTACCCTCACAAGATAGCGGCAGCAATGGCACTGTGCGGAGGATGCACACTCAACGATGTGCAGGGGCTTGGAACACTGCCTTTCTGGATAATTCACGGCACAGCCGACAGGGCCGTCACCGTAGGACAGTCAAAAAAAGTGGTAAATGCACTCAAAGAGCAGGGCAACGACAAGTTGCTGCGATATGACTGGTTGCCAGGAGCCAACCATGGCCAGCTGGCACGCATCTACTACCTTGAGCAGACTTACCAATGGCTTTTCTCCCACACCTTGAACGACAGCCCTCGCCAAGTGAACCGCGACATAGTCATCAACCTCAACGTTATGTCAAGCGCCTACAAAGGCCTCAACTCCAAAGGCACAATCACCAAAGTCTCGTCATTAAAAAATGCCAAGCCCATAGAACCTCAAGACGACGACAACAGTGATAATAACGAGGAAGAAGATTATTAATCTACAATTGCCTTGTAAGCTTGTCTGCTTATCCGCTCGTTTGCTAAATGTTAAAATTGTCACTTGTTATTGCATTTATAATTTAATTTATTACTTTTGCACTACTCAAAAAGGTTGTAAAAATAATAAAAAGTGGAAAAATTGAAGATTTCAATTGACAAAACAAGCATTCAACAGATGCCGCAAGTGATGTTTCCTGGCGACATTCACGTCATCGACTCAATATTTCACGTTAAAGAAGCCGTCAGGGTGCTCATGTGCCACGAAACTGTGGGATTTGACACCGAGACAAGGCCTTCGTTCCGCAAAGGAGTGGTACACAAGACCGCACTCATCCAAATCTCCACGCTTGACGAGTGCTTCCTCTTTCGCACTTGCAAAATTGGAGTGCCTCAAGACCTGGCTCAGTATCTAGCCGATCCTAGTTTCAAAAAGGTGGGACTATCGCTCCACGACGACTTCAAGATAATGAGCAAGTTTGATAACTGCAATGAACCACAAGGATTTATCGACCTGCAAGATATAGTAGGACAATTCTGCATCACCGATATCAGTCTGCAAAAGATTTATGCCATCCTCTTCAACGAGAAGATTGCCAAAGGACAGCAGCTCACCAACTGGGAAGCACCAGAACTCACACCAGCCCAGCAAAACTACGGCGCAGTAGATGCCTGGGCATGCCTGAAAATATACAACTATTTGAAAAACGGCCTATTTGACCCAAATCTATCACCATATAAAATCATAGAAGACAATGAGCAAGAGCAAAATTAAACGATCGATTATTTTCCCTGTTATCATGCTTGCCTACCTCGCTGTAATGGCATGGATTGGTCGCGACCGCCTCGACCGAGGTGAGTATCTCTACTACTTTGGTATCATAGGAGTGGGACTGGTAATCATTGTCCTCCTCTACTTCTCACTGCGCAAAAAAGAGCAACTCCAGCAACGCCGAGAAGAAGAACAACAATACGGCACCTACGAAGAAGAAGAAAAGGAAGAAAAATCTAAAGATAAGAATTAAAGAAAGTACCCCGCATTGTGCATTGTGCATTTTGCATTTTGCATTGAGATTGTGCATTGTGCATTGTGCATTATGCATTAAATTTATGCATTACCTAAACACAATCTCCTTTATTACAGGCTTGCCCACTAATTGATTTAGCTGGGCTATCAGGCTTGAGCGCGAAAGCATTAGGTCGTTGCGCAAGGCAGCAGAGGAAATTTTCACCGTTATCACGCCATTTTCCACAAATCGCTCGGTGGTCATGCGGTTCACGCCTGGACCCACCACTTGATGCCACAGTCTCAACGCTTTCTGCTCGAGCACAGCATCCTCAATGTCTTCTTGCTGCATAAAGTCGCCTATTATCTCGGCAATCGATTTGGCTTCGGTGCGTTTCATTTGTGTGCCTCCTCCTGGCGGCTGGCAATGGGGGTAATGGCTCCATTCTCAATGTCAAAACTGGAATAGTCCCCGCTCATTATCGCAATTATCTCGTCAAGGTGGGTGCGGTTGGTATCGGTGATGAAAATCTGGCCAAAGTCATGGCTGTTGCTCACCACGTTGATAATGCTCACCACGCGCTGCTCATCGAGTTTGTCGAAGATGTCGTCTAGCAGCAATATGGGCGTGGTGCCAGTGTGTTTCTTTAAGAACTCAAACTGAGCCATCCTCAGAGCAATGGTATAGGTCTTGCACTGTCCCTGCGATCCCGTCTTGCGCATGGAGTGGTCGCCAAGCCACAACTCAATGTCATCGCGATGCACACCACGTGTGGTGTAGCCCATTATCATGTCGCGGTCGCGGTTGGCGTTAAGCACCTGCTGCATTGTGAGTTCGCTAAGGTGGCTCTTGTAGCTTAGGCGCACCTTCTCGCCATCACCGGCAATAGCCTGATAATAGCGCATGAATATTGGGGCAAACTCCTCTAGCCATTGTGCTCGCGCCTGGTGCAGCAGCGTTGCCGATGCCGCCATAGCCTGCTCCACCGTTTCATAGAGCAACGGATCGCGGTAGTCGTTCTTAATCATGGAGTTACGTTGTTCCAATGCCTTGTTGTAGCGAATGAGCGCATCTAGATACTGGCGGTTGCCCTGCGAGATAATTTGGTCCATGAGCCGGCGACGCTCCTCGCCACCGCCACGTATCAAGTCCCAGTCGAGCGGCGAGACCATCACTAGCGGCAGCAGTCCTATGTGCTCACTTAGCCGCTTGTAGTCTTTGCCGTTGCGTTTCACCGTCTTGCGCTTGCCACGCTGCACGCTCACAGCTATTTCCTCTGGAGCACCCTTGCGCCTGTAACGCCCTTGCAGCATAAGAAACGGTGCATCGTGGTTGATGGCGGCACTATGCTCATTGCTACTGGTGAAGCTGCGACAGTAGCTCAGGTAGTAGATGGCATCAAGCACATTGGTCTTACCCATGCCATTGTTGCCTATCAGGCAGTTAACCTTCCCCGAGAACTGCAACTGCGCCTCGATGATGTTCTTATAGTTCAATATAGAAATCTGCTCCAGTATCATAGCACTGCAAAGGTAATAAAATAATTCATAATCCACAATGCATTATGCACAATTAAATTCCTAGTCATTCTTAGTTATTCCTAGCTATTCCTGGCCACTCCTACTAAAAAAATGACTTTAGATTAAATTTATTATTGCATTCTACTGAATTATATCGTAAATTTGCAAGTTGATTTCTTTTATGGCCAATGAGTAATCGAGAGAATAGTGTAGCACAAAGAATTAGACTTCCCTTCTCGGCGGGCAGCATGATGCACCTGTTGGGCGAGGTGCTGGCTCTTGCTTTACTGGCAATTATGACCGTGAGGATTTTCGAACTGAAAGATGCCATCAGCATAACCCTCTCGTTGACAGTGGCCTATCTTATACCGCGATTCATCTACTCCCGCAGCCACAATTGGTGCCGCTGGGGGCATTGGCTGCTACTGACCGTTGGCTTACTGCTAGCGATATATGTGGTGCTGAGTATCAAGGTGTGCACAGTAGATGTGGGTGACACACTCGAAGAACCTAGTATTCATTCCGACTCTGGCCGCTATTATGCCTGGGCGCTGTCGCACTACGACGGCCGATGTCCATCACCAACGCTCACCTTCAAAGGCCTGTCGCTCTTAATATTATGGCAGTGGCGAGTGCTAGGAGCGAGCATCGCGTGGCCAATGGCAATGCTATATATGTTCACCTTGCTCACTATAGTGATGACCGGCAAGGTTGCATGCCGCATGCTCTGCCGCAAATTTGACGACATCCAGCCATCAACAATCGCCACGGTGGCAATGCTTATGGTGTCGCTCATGGGATTCCTCATCTCGCAAGGGTTGAGAATCCAGAAGGAATCGGGACGCGCCCTAGGACTATTACTCGTGGGCTACACACTGGCAGGTATGGCAAGAGGCGAAACATTGACCAAACGTGACCGCTACCGCGACATCGCAATTTTCGTCACTGGCTGCCTGCTGCTATCTATGTTGCGTACAAATTTCACTTATTTTGCTGTAGTTGGAGCCTTTATGATGTCGTTTGCCAATAAACGGGCACACTGGAAATATGGCGTAATGTTGGCTGTAATCGCAGTCTTACTTGCAGTGGCCTTCAGTATAATCTTCTCCTACTCCTTAGAGCATCAGTACAGCACCATTGACGGTGGCGACGCTATGGCACACGACTTCAGAGTGGGAATAGCGCAACAGCCCTATTTCAGCATAATTGGCGACTACTATTACTATCCTGTGTGGAAACGCCTGCTTCTGATGCCTGTCACCGCAGGTGTGCAATATGTGATACCCTTCCCCTGGCTATATGACTACTCTCACGCCACCATCTTCTCCCTGCTGCCACGCTTCAGACCGATGTGGTACTTCGTAGGTGGAGTGTGCCTGCACTATTTCCTCTATATCACCATTCTCCACCCCAAGAGCAACAACTTGGGAATGTGGGCATGGTGGCCGCTGGCACTATTTATGATAATAGCCTATATCACAGGCGGCTCAGTGAGCCGATATGCCTTGCCTTTGCAACCGCTGTTTGTGGTTATAGCCCTCTATGTGCTGCTCAACGTAAAGCAGGGCAACTATCGCCGCTCATTCACCATCTGGATGATAATCTACGCCTTCATTTTGGTGGCCATTCTTGTTGTGTGCTACAGCGCCCAAAGCGAGTATCTCAACAACCTCGACGAGTATTATCGCCAGCAAGCAGCAAAAGCTTTGAACTAACCAGGAGCAAGTTTCAGGCACTTGGGGGTTGGCCTGTATTGCAAGCCACTGGCTTGTAAAAAACATCAACTATTAAACTAGTCAACTAAATATTTTAAAACATGAAAACAATCAAAACATTAGCACTTATCGCAGCAGTGGCGGTTGCTATGCCTGCAATAGCGCAAAACCGCGCTCAAGGCGGCATTGACGCCGACATGATGCGACAAATCACACAAGCGGCGGCCAGCAAGAGCAACGCCGCACTGAGCAACGCCATGGCGGCAAATTCTATCGACGACCTCGCCAAGAACTACCGCAACGCCACCATCAGCGACACCCATTTCAGCATCGAGACACCCAAGCAGAGCATCCACAACCAGCGCTCCAGCGGCAGATGCTGGATGTACTCCAGCTTTAACGTGATGCGCGCCAACTTCGCTCGTCGTCACAACGACACGCTACGCGTGGAGTATTCTCACGATTACCTCTTCTTCTATGACCAACTCGAAAAGGCCAACCTCATGCTGCAAGGCGTGATAGACTGCGCCGACAAGCCTCTCGACGACCAGCGCGTGCAGTTCTTCTTCCACCACCCCATCAATGATGGCGGCACATTCTGTGGCGCGGCCGACCTCGCCGAGAAATATGGCCTCGTGCCAGTAGAGGCGCAACCTGAGACCTACAGCGCTGAGCGCACCTCGCGCATGAGTCAGCTGCTATCGTCAAAACTGCGTGAACAAGGCCTGGAACTGCGCAAAATGGTGGCCGACGGCAAGTCCAAGAATGCCATCCGCCAGCGCAAGACCGAGATGCTGGGCGAAATCTACAGCATGCTGTCGCTCACCTTGGGCGAGCCCATCAAGTCGTTCACCTATGCTTTCAAGAACAAAGACGGCAAGGCGGTGACTCCCGCGCGCACCTACACCCCGCTCGAGTTCTACCGCGAGACACAGGGCGGACCCATCAACGGCACTTTCATCATGGCGATGAACGATCCACGCCGCGAGTATTACAAGACCTATGAGGTGGAATGGGACCGTCACACCTACGACGGTCACAACTGGCGATACATCAACCTGCCTATGGAAGACATCGCACAGATGGCGATTGCTTCGCTCAAAGACTCTACTAAGCTCTACTCAAGCTACGACGTGGGCAAGCAACTCAACCGCACCAATGGTTATCTTGCTCTCGACAACTATGACTATGGCACCTTGTTTGGCACCACTTTTGGCATGAACAAGGCCGACCGCATCGCCACCTTCGACAGCGGATCAACCCACGCTATGACGCTCACAGCAGTTGACCTCGATGCGAACGGCAAACCCATTAAATGGAAAGTGGAGAACTCATGGGGAGCCGACAGCGGTCACAAAGGCTATATCATAATGACCAATGAGTGGTTCAATGAGTACGCCTTCCGCCTGGTCGTTGACAAGAAATATGTCCCAGCCCACATCCTCAAAGCCAGCGAGCAGAAACCAATCATGGTTATGCCCGAAGATCCATTGTTCCAAAGTGACAACTAGGAGTGGCTAGGCTAGGAATGACTAGGAATAGCCAAGAATTAAGAAACCGTGAGGATTATGGTCCTCACGGTTTCTTTTGTTTCGTTTATGTTTCCCTATTATGGTGTTACCACGGTTCCTATAGGTTCGCCGGTAATCACTTTCTTCAGGTTGCCCTTCACGTCCATGTTGAAGACATGGATGGGGAGGTTGTTCTCCTTAGCCATCACGGTGGCGGTCATGTCCATGACTTTGAGGCCGCGCTTGATGATTTCGTCGTAGGTAATGGTGTCGAACTTGGTGGCCGATGGATCCTTCTCGGGGTCGGCGGTGTATATGCCGTCAACGCGGGTGCCCTTAAGCATAACGTCGGCCTCCACCTCGATGCCCCGCAAGGTGCTGCCAGTGTCGGTGGTAAAGAAGGGGCTGCCAGTGCCACACGACATGATGGCGACCTTGCCCTGATTCATGGCGTCGATAGCGCGCCACTTGCTGTAGTGCTCACCTATTGGTGTCATAGCGATGGCTGTGAACACTTGTGCTAGCTGGCCTTTGGCCTCAAGGGCCGACGACAACGCCAATGAGTTAATTACTGTAGCGAGCATACCCATCTGGTCGCCTTTCACGCGGTCGAAGCCGCTGGCTGCTCCCGAGAGTCCACGGAAGATGTTTCCGCCGCCTATCACGATAGCCACCTGCACGCCGGCATCCACGAGTTCCTTGATTTGCTCGGCATAGTCGTCAACTCGCTCACGGTCGATACCGTAGCCTTGCTTGCCCATCAGCGATTCGCCGCTGAGCTTGAGTAAAATGCGCTTGTATCTTGTTTCCATTTTTGTGATGAATTAGGTGTTAAAAGGAAAAAAGTTGGACTAAGCGAGGTGTCGCCATGTCCAACTTTTCTTTTTTATTTTTAATGTGTCACAATGTGAGAACTATTATTTGCCACTTTTAGCTTTAGCACGCTCAATCTGCATCGACATGCTGCCTGGGCCATAATATTTAGCCTCAATCTCTTCGTAGATCTTAATCTCCTCGTCATACTTCTTCTGAGCGTCGAGAACTGTAGCCTTCTTCTGCAAAGCATAAGCGATAGGCTCACTTTCCTCAAAGCCTTTATCACAGTTCTTAACCAACAGGTAGGTAAGGAATCCTGCCGAGGCAAGGAAGATAACTGCCGAAGAAATCAGCACCATGCGACGCTGCTTGGGATCATCTTTCTTTCTTGCATAAGAAATAAAACCAGCAAGTGCGGCAAGTGCCAGCAAGAAGAGCACGATCTCACGCCAAGTGATGTGATCCCAGAACGATTCTTTTGACAGGTCAATAGCCTTATCATAGGCCTTTATAGCTTGGTCATACTGGTTCTGGTTTACATAGCAGTCACCCAACAGAACTTGTGAGAAGGGGCCTAAAATCTCACCTTTTGGAGAATAGTCTTCAAGATACTTCTGAGCGTCGGCATATTTCTCTCTAGCATAAAGAATCTGGGCAGCTCTCAGCTTAGCCAGGTTGCCATTGCCATTCTTGAATATCAGGTTGTTACCATATTTTTTTGCAACACTTTCATAAACCTGCAAAGCATTTGTAGAGTCCTGAGTGGTTACTACAACTTGCTGACCTTGCTGTCCAGGTTTGATTAGCAAGTCATCGGCTTTGGCTATCTCATTTTTTGATTCCTCTAATTCAGGGGCGTAACCAAAATGCATGTATGCCCAAATTCCTAAAGCGATAACTAAAATAGCGGCTACAATGATATAAATCAGGTTCTTGTGCTGCTCAAATTTCTGTTCGAGACCCGACAGCGACTCATTGACTTCATCGAGTTTTGTACGGGTTGGTTGATTTTTTTTCTTTGCCATAATATTATGTGAAAATGTGTTTAAAAATCGTGGTTTTTATTTTTGCGGTGCAAAAGTAATAGATATTTACCTAATATAAAAACAATTTTAGAAAAAACTTATAAAAAAGGTGTTTTTTGCCCACCAACAGTATCTCACAGCAAAAAAATGACATTACTTTTGTAAATATGCATTAATGCTTATACTTTTGTGGGTTTGTTGATGTTTTTTTGTTTTCTATTGAAAATGATTGGAGATTCAACTTATAAATATTACTTTTGTATTTATAAAAAACGCAAGATACTCTTTCACTATAAATGAACTCAAAGAATCGCATAAATAGAACTGAATATTTGGTGTATGGCTTGCTCATGTTGCTAATTTTACTGGGCTTCACCACCAGCACGCTATTCCATGGGCATGATATAGATGAGACTCATTTTCTGTTTAACGACTTTCTGCGCACCCTTAAGGTGGTTGGTGTGTATATCATCGCCTTTGCAATTCACGATGCGTTCATTGCGCCACTGCTAGTAAATAAGCACAAACCGTGGCTCTATATCCTTGGGGTTGTGGTACTTGGAGTGGTGTTTATGCTTTACCAGTGCAACACACATCCTGCCGAACCGAAGAACATAAAAGTTGAGAATTTGCAAAAAGGTTCTAGTGACATTAAGAATGGCACGCCTAATGCGGCGCCAACAGCTCCACCAGAGATTGACGCCAAAGATCCTGGTCCAATGGCCCCACCGCCCATGAGGCGCCACGATATCTTGGCAATGATAATGTTCCTATTTGGAATAGGCACCAACATTGGCGTGAAATTCTACTTCCGCTCTCTTGATGCGCGCAAAGAGATGGAAGACATGGAGAGGGTAAACCTCAAGCAGAATCTTGCCCAGCTGCGATCTCAGTTGCACCCGCATTTCTTTATGAACACTCTCAATAATATTCACGCTCTCGTCGATATTGACCCCAAGAAAGCTCAAGAGTGCATCATCGACCTGTCTAAACTGATGAGATATGTGCTCTATGAGAGCAATCACGAGTATGTGCAAGCATCAAAAGAGAGTGAGTTCATGAAGAACTATGTAAGGCTCAACCGCATTCGTTTTAGCGACAAACTTAAGTTCTCCGTCAAAAACTCCGATGATGGCACCCAAGTGTGGATCCCGCCTTTGATTTTCATCTCTTTTGTGGAAAATGCATTCAAGCACGGCGTGAGCTACAACAAGGAGTCGTTTGTTGACATTATATGCAACATTTATGACGGTGACGATGGCAAGCCACGAATGTACTGGACCTGTCACAATAGTAAGCGCAAGGACAGCAGAAACGGCAAGAAAAAGGTCGACGAAGCCAGCGGCATTGGCCTCACCAATGTGCGTCAACGCCTTGACCTGATGTTTGGCACTAACTACTCACTCAACATCACCGACGGCAAAGACGACTTCCTGGTAGAAATGGATATCCCCGTCTTCACCAGCGACCCCTCTGCTAATGCATAATTCATAATGCACAATGCATAATTAGCTCTGCGGAGCGTCAAAACCAGCAAGCAAAGCGAGCGACAAAACTTAACACTTAACACTTATCACTTAAAACTTATAACTTACCTATGATACGCTGCATAATTATCGACGACGAGCCTCTTGCTCTACAGCAAATGGAAGGCTACATAAAAAAAATTCCATATCTCGAACTGGTAGCATCATGCCAAACTGCTGTTGATGCGCAGAAAGTCCTTGAGACTGAGAAGATTGACGCCATGTTCTGCGATATAAACCTACCTGAACTCAACGGCCTCGATTTCGTTAAATCGCTCAACAACCCGCCCATGGTGGTCTTCACCACTGCCTATAGTGAGTATGCCGTTGAAGGTTTTCAGCTCAATGCCATCGACTACCTGCTCAAGCCTTTTGGCTTTGATGACATGAACCGCGCCGCCGAGAAGATTAAGAAACGCTACGATGCCATCCGCACATTGCAAGAAGTGAGTCAGATTGACGAGGACGACGCCATCTTCCTCAAGACAGAGTACAAGATTGTGCGCATCAACATCAGCCACATACGTTATGTAGAGGCCATGAGCGAGTATCTGCGAATCTACCTCGTGGACTCTAACCGCCCCATCATCGTGCTGCTAAGCATGAAAAAGATGGAAGAGCGCTTGCCTAGCCGCAACTTCATGCGCGTGCACCGCTCCTACATCATCAACCTGAAGATGATTAGAGAGGTGAGCAAAAACCGCATCTCGCTTGGTGAAGATATCGAGATACCCATCGGCGATAGCTACCGTGACCAATTCAACGCCTACATCAACAGCAAGTTCCTCACAAAATAGTTGAGAGTTGAGAGTTGAGAGTTGAGAGTTCTCAGTTGAGGGTTCTCAGTTCAAAGTCACTCCTAGCTACTCCTATTCACTCCTAGCTACTCATAGCCTAGTCCTAGCCCAGCCACTAAAACCCTAATCTTTTATCTTTTTTTTGCTATTGTTAGTTTTTTTCTCTAATTTTGTGCTTTTAAAAGCATGAAATTATGAGAATAGGAATAATTGTAGCATTAAGCAAAGAGCTCGAGTTGCTAAAACCGCAACTTGAGAACTTGAGAATTATCGACAAAAACGGCATCACATTCTATTGTGGCACAATAGGTAAACACAGAATTGCTGCCATGCAATGTGGTGTGGGCAAGGTGAATGCCGCCATCGGTGCTGTTACCATGATCGACACCTATAATCCACAGCTCATCATCAACACTGGCGTGGCCGGTGGAGTAAACAACAATGTAAGCATTATGGATCTCGTAGTGGGCAACCAGGTGTGCTACCATGATGTGTGGTGCGGTGGTTTTGACGACACTGTGAGCTACGGCCAGATGCAAGGCCTGCCGTTATATTTCGACGGTGCCGCCAATGTGATAGAAAAGATCCACGATGACCCGCACGTGCATTGTGGCTTGATAGTGAGCGGTGACCAGTTTATCGACAATATCGAAGACATCAACAAGATAAGGGAGCACTTCCCGCAAGCTCTCGCCGTTGACATGGAGAGCGGCGCCATAGCACACACCTGCTATGTTAGGAACACCCCCTTCGTGAGCATGCGCATCATCAGCGACTCGCCAGGCGCCAGCCACGACAACAGCCAGCAATACAGCGACTTCTGGGCCGACGCACCAGTCCACACCCTTGAAGTGGTGAAAGAACTGCTGCAAAAGTTAGATTAACAACACTCAAAAAATTATGGAAAAAATAGCAAGCTTTACTATCGACCACACCAAACTGCTACGAGGCATCTATGTGTCGCGAAAAGACAAGATAGAAGGCGGAGGAATGATCACCACCTTCGACATTCGCATGAAACTGCCTAACCGTGAGCCAGCGGTGAGCCAAAGCGCATTGCACACCATTGAGCACCTGGCAGCCACTTTCTTGCGAAACCACCCCGTGTGGGGAAGCAAAGTGGTGTATTGGGGACCAATGGGATGCTGCACAGGCAACTACCTGCTGCTGCAAGGCGACCTTGAGTCGAGCGACATAGTGCCACTGATGCAAGAACTGTTCACCTTCATCGCCAATTTCGATGGCGACATTCCCGGCGCCAGCGCACAGGAATGCGGCAACTACATGCTCAACAACCTCCCCATGGCAAAATGGGAAGCACGCAAATTCCTAATAGAAATCCTCAACAACATCCAGCCACAAAACCTCGTTTATCCGTAAAAGTGGATCGAAGATCAGGGATCGGGAATCGAAAATCGGGAATGTTCTCCATGCTGCGACTTCTATCGCAGTCACTTAACACTTATAACTTAACACTTACTACTTAAAATAGATTATGGGCTTTTTTAAAAAAATA
>JAEEGL010755698.1_pt1 | contig 16160 bp, 21 predicted proteins | sample 9134231 | NCBI WGS metagenome assembly JAEEGL01 (sample SAMN16246548, study PRJNA631951) | gut metagenome | biome: gut microbiome; feature: rumen; material: fiber-attached | host: Bos | place: Iran: Karaj | collected 2018-10
GACGGAAAGCCAGCCGTTTTGCCAAGCGTTCAGGCTGTTGTGCCGGAGCTTGAGTCCCGCGAGCTTGTTTCTTATTCACCGACTGCCGGTAATCCGGACATCCGTGCCGCGTGGAAGGCTGCCCAGATTAAGAAGAATCCTTTGCTAAAGGAAAAATCCACTTCTCTGCCGGTTGTGGTTCCTGGTCTTACAGCAGGCATTTCTTATTTGGCTGACCTTTTTCTTGACGAGTCAAAGCCACTTGTTGCAGCAGATCCTTCTTGGGACAATTATGTTCTTATTGCATCTGCAAGGCGCAATGCTGGTTTTGTTCAGTTCCAGATGTTCAAGGACGGAAAATTCAATATAGAAGGTTTGAAGGCCACTCTTACCGAGCAGGCTAATGCATGTGGTTCAGTGCGTGTTCTTTTGAACTTTCCCCAGAATCCGTCTGGCTACAGTCCTACTGCTGCAGAGGCAAAGCAGCTTGTTTCCATTGTAAAGGAACTTGCAGACTCCGGTAAAAAGGTTATGGTCTGGTGCGATGACGCATACTTTGGCCTTAACTACGAGAGTGATATAGAGAGCCAGTCTTTGTTTGCTTACCTTGCGGATCTTAGCCCCAACGTTCTTGCCGCAAAGATTGACGGTCCTACAAAGGAAGACTTTGCATGGGGCTTCCGCTGCGGCTTTATTACTTTTGGTTGCAAGGGCTTTACCGAGGAACAGTACGATGCTCTTGTAAAGAAGCTTATGGCTGCAATCCGCTCTTCTGTTTCCTGTTCTTCAACTCCGCCACAGACAATTCTTCTTAAGGCTTTTGCAAACCCGTCAGTGGATAAGGAAAAGGAAGAATTCCGCAAGATTCTGGAGAAGCGCTACAACAAGGTTAAGGCTTTTGTTAGCAGCCGCAAGAGTTCTGCCATTGAGCCGCTGCCATTTAATTCCGGCTACTTTATGTCCCTGCACACAAAGACTGTGGACGCGGAAGTTCTTAGGCAGAAGTTGCTAAAAGAAAAGGAAATCGGTACAATATCAATCGACCCGCATACTCTGCGTGTTGCATTCAGCAGTCTTGAAGAGGATAAGATTGATTTTGTTTACAAGGCAATTTATGATACAGCCGAAGAGCTGTCTAAATAATAACAAGTTTGGGTTGGCCGCTGTTTTGGCAAAAAAGAGTTTGGCAAGAAAAGGCTTTTCTTTTGCGCTTTGTCTTTTTTGCTTGGCGGTAACCCTGATTTTTTCTTCTTGCGGCAACAAAAAAAATGAACCGCTTATAATTTGGACCGACATTCCGGAATTTGCTTCGTATGCAGAGCTTTTTAACAAGGAGCACAACGATGCAAAGGCGGTGGTTATCTTTAAGCAAGAGCCTGCGCGTTCCATGCCGCCACTTGAAGACGAGATTCAGCCGGATCTTGTTGTTTCCTCCTGGCTAAAAAATTCTTCTACACGAAAATATTTTCTTCCCCTGGACTATATGTTTAGCGGTGGGCTTTTGCAAAAGAGCGAATTCTATTCAAAGCTGCTTGACTACGGCCTTATGAATTCCAAGCAGTACCTTTTGCCGGTGAGTTTTAACCTGGATGCGGTTATGTTCAGGAAGAAGAACGAGACTCTTGTTACCGACGACCATTTTATTACCCTGGACGGCATAAAGAAGCTTTCTTCTGAATTCAACAAGAAGAATGAGGACGGTTCTTTTGAGTGCATGGGTTTTGCGCCTTCATGGGACGGAGACTTTCTATACCTTGCTTCAATAATGAACGGTGCAAGCTATGTGGAAAAGAAGGAGCATTTTGGCTGGAATGCCGATGCCCTAAAAAATACCGCTGAATACATGAAGGCTTGGACGCAGCAGTGTGATTGTGATACTGAGACTGAGCTTAACTTTCAGTTCAAGTACCTTTACATGCCAAAGTACAAGCAGTTTTCCGCAGACAGGTGTTTCTTTGCCTTTATAAAGAGCAGTGACCTTTTTATGCTTACGGAAGAGCAGTTCTCCGGGCTTACCTACCGCTGGGTTGGGGAAGAGGGGCGTATTATGGTAGAGGACGACATTGTTACCATGGGGCTTTGCAAGTTTGCTGAACACAAGGATGCCGCCCAGAAATTCATGGAGTGGTTCTATACAGAAAGCGTTCAGAAGAAGCTGCTTGAACGTCAGGATTCCTTAAAGCTGGACAGCATTTCCTTTGGTATTGCCGGGGGATTTTCTTCTCTTGTAAAGGTGAATGCAAACGTCTATCCGCTGCGCTACCGCTCTCTTTTGGAAAACCTTCCTATGGGTGAATATCTTTCCTGTCCAAATATCCTTAGCCCACGCTGGCCCAGCCTAAAGGAAAAGGTTGTTATTCCCTACCTCTTGGACTGTGTGCAGGTAAAGAAAGTTGCGGCAGAAAGTGCAGGGGCAGGGCAAGGCTCTTCTGAACCAAAGCAAAAGCCCATCCGCACTATTGAGCAGCGCATATCCGCCTGGGAAAGGGAAGCTTTCTAGTTCAACTGCTATCAGTTAGCTGGTCATTCAGAACTTGATTCGGAATCTCTTTTTAATAGATCCAATTTTTCTGCTGCAAATATAAAACTCGAAGTTTGCCCTAATATTGTAATTTGAGATTCTGAGTCAAGCTCAGAATGACGAAAACTTAATTAATATTTTTTTAGAATTGCCTTAACTTTTTAGGCTTATCTTTCGATAATAAAGATGAGAGGTGAGCCTATGTATTCAAACGACATTAACTTAAACGCATCAACCTACAAAAACCTTTTTTCTTCCACAACTGGTAGACTCTATGTACCGGTAAAGGCTAGCGTTGCTGTATTTACTCAGTTTGACTACGTCCGTGGTACTCCGGCTGGTAAAGGTGAAAAAGGTGTTTCTGTAGACAGGATTAGGATTCTGAATACCTTGATTGACCAGTTAGTCTCTATGCGAAAGAAAGCTGCTTCCAAAGAAGATGTGGCAGAGCTTACTGACAGCCAGAAAGATGTGTTAATCAATACGTATCAGAAAGAAGTAAAGAGTTCCTTAGACGTTGCTAATATGCCTTACGGTTTTACAGGCGTAATGCCAGAACCAGGTGCTGTGTTTGACATAGTGGCATAAAAGCAATTTCCCTTGGAAAAAACGAAAGCTGCCTGCATCCATTTTGTGTGGAATGTGGCAGCTTTTTTTTATGTTTTTTTCAACCCGCCCCTCCGATCGGGGTAGGCTTTTTCTTTTTAGATTCTAGGTCCAAAGCAACCAGAGTACGATTGCCGAAGTTCCTGTGGTAAGAATTGTAAATGGCACTCCAACTTTTACCCAATCAGCAAAATTCATCTTGTAGCCTTCGCGCTTTATGATTCCCATGCTTACTATGTTTGCGCTTGCACCAAAAGGCGTAAGGTTTCCACCCATGCAGCTTCCGATTAGCAGGGCAAACATGTAAAGCTCTCCGTTAATGCCCATAGTTTTTGCCATTCCGTCTGCAACAGGAAGCATTGCAATTATGTAGGGCACGTTGTCCACAAAGCCACTGATTATGATGGAAACCATGATGATTATAAGGAAGCCAAGAATTACTGAACCGCCTGTAATCTTTGCAAGGTAGAGGGAAAGGTCTTGCAAAAGGCCGGAAGCTTCTATTGCGCCTATTACGATAAAGATTCCTATTAAGAAGAAAATCGTCTCCCAGTCAAGCTCTTTTACTACGCTTACTGTGTTCTCCAAAGACTTGTTCTGAAGGAACTTGTACCAGACAAGGCCAAGGATTCCAAGTGCAAGCACAAAAGTTCCGCTAAGGTATGCAAAGCTTGTGTGCACAAAAGAAATTCCTGCAAGACCAAAAATCATTGCAAGCAGAAGGAAGAGTGGGAACCATGAAACTACGACAGTCTTTTCCAGGGCCGGCTTTTCTTTTCCTGCCTTTGCAAAGAAGATGTAGAAAAATGCGCATCCCACAAGAAGTCCTGCCTGAATTATAAAGAAGACAGAAAGCTTTCCTGCGTGGAAGAAGAAGTCGTTAAAGTTGTAGCCCGCATAGCTTGCAAAAATCATGGATGGCGGGTCTCCTACAAGTGTTGCCGTTCCTTCCATGTTGCTCATAACCGCAAGCCCTATCATGAACATGGTGGGGTTCATGTTAAGCTTTTTGCTAAGGGCAAGTGCAATCGGTGCCATTACAAGAACCGTGGCTACGTTTTCAACAAAGATGGAGATAATACCCGTCATGGCAAGAATGGCAACCATTGCAAGACCAGTGCTTCTGCTTTTTTCTACTATAAAATCAGCAATTCTTGCGGGAACCTTTGAATAGATGAAGAGTGCCGCAATAATCATGCTGCCAAGGTAAATCATAAGGACGTTCCAGTTCACTATGTCGCCAAGTGAATGGAGCAAGGCAAAGGAATGCATCTCCGCAGTGTTTCCGCGGGCAACAATGTCTTCCGGCAGGGGGAATATTGCATCGGGAATTAGTGTTCCCAAAAGCACTACTGCTATAGCGGCCGCCGTGGTGAACCAGACCTTTTTCCCCTGAAAGATAATCACCATCGTGTACATAAGGACTGCAACCGCAAGTACAAACCATTTAAAATCAATCATAACAAATTTCCTATATTTATTACTATTTTTTGTTCATTATAGCGTCTATGCTGTTTATGCAAGCTGCACGCAAACCAGATTTTTCCAGTGCGTCAACACCGCGGATTGTTGTTCCTCCGGGTGAACATACGGCATCTTTTAGGACTCCCGGGTGTTCCCCTGTAGCAAGCTGGAGCATTGCGCTTCCTGCCATTGTCTTGCTTACAAGACGGTAGGCCTGGGCACGCTGCATTCCGTATTTTACCGCCGCATCAGCATAGGCTTCTATAATCAAGTCCATGAATGCAGGACTGCAACCGCTTATTGCCCCGCCAATGCCCATAAGGTTGGTCGGAAGGGTTTCCGTAATTCCAAGAGTGCCAAGCAGACCAAGGACCGTCGCTGACTCTTCTGCGCTAAGGGAATTCTTCTGCTCAACAAGCATTACCCCCTGCCCAATTTTTGCCGGAGTGTTGGGCATTACGCACTGAACGTGAACCTTCTGCACGTCGATATGCTCTGCAAAAGTGTCAAAAATCCAGCCTGCCGCAACAGAAACAAGAACCTTTCCTTCCAGCTCTTCCTTTACTTCTTTTAAAACGTCCGCTATCTGGTAAGGCTTGCATGCAACAAAAACAATCTTGCTCTTTTTTACAAGCTCCAGGTTGCTGCTTGCAGGAATAAAACCAATTTTTGAAGCGTTCTCCTTTAACCTTGCCTGGTTTGGAGCATAAGCAAAAACTTCTCCTGCCTTAACCTTGCCTGAATTTATAAAACCGCAGGCCATAGCCTGAGCCATGTTGCCCATGCCAATAAAACCGATTGTATCCATAGGTCCTCCGCCAAAACATTCTAGCGGAAATTCATAAGGGTGTAAACATTGTAAAACTTGCCCCAATTCTTTATAATCCAAAGAATGAAGTTGAATGTGGTAAATGCGGTGCGTGCTACAGCTCTGCTTTTTTCTTTCACTGTGGCCTTCTCCTGCTCAAAGAAAGCAATGCCCACCAGAACTCAGTCTGTCTTGGGGACAGTCTGTTCAATAAATGCCTATGACGATGCAAGCGATAAACTCTACGACGAGCTTTTTGCCCGCCTAAAAGAAATAGACGACAGGTTCAGCGCAACAAAGCGAGACTCGGACATAAGCCAGGTAAATGCCCATGCCGGAATAAAAGCGGTGCCTGTTCACCGGGACGTTTATTTTGTAGTGCAGACCGCCTTAAATTTTGCCCAAAAAACAGACGGTGCCTTTGACCCAACGGTTGGCCCACTGGTAAAGCTCTGGGGAATCAACACGGAAAAGGCCCGTGTTCCAAGCCGGGAAGAAATAGATGCAGCCCTTCCCCTTGTAAACTGGCGCAACGTTCAGATGGACCCCGGAGACGGAGAAACTAGCAAGCGGATATTCCTTTTGCAAAAGGGCATGTCCTTGGATCTTGGCGGAATTGCAAAAGGCTATGCCGCGGACGAGATGGCCCGCATTCTTGGCGAGCACAATGTAAGGCAGGCAATCGTGAACCTGGGCGGAAACGTCTATGCTTACGGCAGCAAAAAAGACGGAAGCAAGTGGAAGGTGGCGGTAAAAAATCCACAGCACCCTTCATCAGACCCGGCTCTTGTTATCTGCTTTAACCAGAACAATTCCGTAGTAACAAGCGGAGCATACGAAAGGTATTTTGAAAAGAACGGAAAGCGCTACCACCACATCATAAACCCAAAGACAGGCTACCCGGAAGAGAACAAGGTGGGAAGCGTAACAATCGTGTCCCGCTCTTCAATAGAAGCGGATGCCCTAAGCACAGCAGCCTACATCCTTGGGCCAAGCGAATATTTTAAGATTGAGCGGACGGCGGCTTTGTTCATTCTGGAAGACAGCTCGGTAAAGGCATCCCTCCAGCTTGCAGGCAAAATAGAAGTGCTTAACCAGAGCTTTTCCAACATAACCTTCCGCTAAGGCCATTAAGCCTTTCTTACAGCGGCAACGGATTCCCTTTCTATAAACTGAACCGGAATCCGCACAATCTCGTACTGACCCTTGCCCTTCATTGCAGCCATAAGCTTTTCTGCGCAAACAGCGGCAATCTTCTTCCTGTCCTGCCTGAATGTGGTAAGCGGCGGTGTGCTGCATTCAGAAATAAGGGAATCGTCAAAGCCAATAAGAGAAACATCATCTGGAACCCGCTTTCCAACGGTCTGCAAATACTGCATGGTTCCAGCCGCGAGTTGGTCAGAAGCGCAAAAAACAGCCGTAATTTCCGGGGCACGCGTAAAAAGCTTCTTTGCCGCCTCAAAACCGGGCTTTAGTTCCCAAAGGGCAGCCTTTTCCACGTATTCGCTCTTGTATTTTAAGCCCGCAGCCTTTATAGCCATCTTGTAGCCTTCACCCCGCTCAATGGCAGCCGGTGAATTTACAAGGTAGGGGCCTGCAATATAGCCAATGTTCTTGTGGCCTTTTTCTATAAGATATTCAACCCCATGAAAAGCGGCATCCTTGTTTTCGGAAACAACCGTGCATATTCCGGGAATAAATTCATTTGCAGACACGCAGGGAATTCCGCTGGAGGCAAGGCTTGTTATTTCCGGGTCGCCATAAACGGAATTCAGTATAAGAATACCCTCTACTTTGCGCGACTTGCAGTGGTCAATATAAGAAATGGAAGAATTCATCTCCTTGGACATAAAAATCAGGTCGTAACCGTCTTTGTAGGCAATATTCCTAAAGCTGTTTACAATTCCGCCAAAAAGCGGGTGTTCAAGACCGTTTGTAAAAGATTCCTTTTCCGCAATAACCCCAATCAGCTTGGAATTAGCCTCTTTTGCCCCGCCATCATTTTCTGCCTTTCCGTACTTAAAACCGGTAAGCTTTGCGGCTAAAAAAATGCGGTTGCGTGCTTCCTGACCAATTGAATCCCTTCCTTCCAGCACCCGCTGAACCGTAGCCTGAGAAAATCCTGTTATCTGTGCAATATCGAATAATGTCGCCATTTTAAACCTACATGAATTTTACACAATATTCGTGAAAAATCAATAATTTTTTGATTAAATTTCTTAAAAAATAAAAGTGCGGCGCTTTTATATGCTAGGGGCTTTCCGGGGTTCCGCGGGACCCTACCCGCTCCATTGCTTTCGCAACGGCTTCGCCGCCCCTCCAATCCCTGCCGTGCCTTTATTTTTTGCGGAATATTTTCTTTACTACCTTGCAATTCTCCGTTATCGTGTCTTTTTGCATAAACGAGAAATTGTGCGGGAATGCGGGCGCCGAACTCTCGCACTGTTAGCAAATAATCTGTAACCGTTTACTCTTTTGTATTTTTTATTTTAGAGGCCTTATGAAAAAACACTTCTTTGCTGTCATTTTTGCATTTTCTTCTATAATATTGCCACCTGCTTTTCTTGCAGCTCAGAATTCAATCTGCTACAAGGGAAGCGGAAACTACACCTTTACCGAACGCACGGACTTGCGCAGGTACGACAACGGCAAGTATACAGGGCTTTTAAGCCGCGAGATCCGCTCTTTCATCGTGCAAAAAGAAAACCTCTACGACGGCAATTTCTACGTCTGGCAGGAAACAAGGCGCAACATGCAAAGACAGCTGCCTGGAATAAACGATGCAATTCCTTCTGTATTCAAAATAGCATCCGACGGCACTTTTACCATGCTCCAGGACAACGGCTACCCTACCTTTAGAAGCTTTCCCTGCTACCCCCAGCAAAAAATTTCCAAGGGAGAAAAATGGACTGCTTCTTCTGTACGCGTGGTGGATCCAATGAACACAGGAGAATTTACCCGCATCCCCTTTACCGCTGAATACACCTACTTAAAAGACGATGTTTACAACGGAACGGAAGTCTACATTGTTAGTGCAAAGTGGGCAACCCGCTACGGCTTCCTTTCTGCGGCAGAAGTTCCTGCGGATACAGAAGGAGACCCTCTTTTGGATAGGGCAACAGGCTCCCATTCCGCAACAATAGCCATCAGCAAGGAAAGCGGGGAAGCCCTTGTTGTTCGCGACACCGTAGACGAATCCTTCTTTTACAAAGACGGAAGAAGGGTAGACTTTAAGGGAACAATCAGCCTCTTTACAAATTATCCTCCTGCCGTGGACCGCAAAAAAATCATCACTTCGGTAAAAAAAGAAAAGCTTCCTCCCGCAGAAGTTCCAGTGGAAGAAACACCAGCCGGACTTAAAATCAGCATAAAGAACCTCCAGTTCAAGCCGGACAGCGACCAGCTTTTGGAAAGCGAAAAAGAGCGCCTGGACAAAATTGCAAGCGTCCTTCTTAACGCAAAAGATTCCTCATTCCTCGTAGAAGGCCACACCGCATCAACCGGCAATCCTTCTGGAGAAATGTCCCTTTCCATAAAACGCGCACGTGCCATTGCCAGTGAACTTAGCAAGCGTGGCATCCCTGCCGAAAAATTCATCTGCAAAGGCTGGGGCGCAACAAAACCCATAGCCGACAACTCCACCCCCGAAGGCATGGCGCAAAACCGCCGCGTAGAAATAACCATATTGGAATAGCGTAGAAAATTCCTTTCCATTGACAATTCATTAAACTGATTTGTATAATTTCATAAGTGGTCAACAATTCTGTACGCTATATGGCCTCAGATTGACACTCTGCGTAAGCAAGGCAAAGGAAAAAGTATTATGAACGATTTTTATAAAGTGCAAGATAATTTGGGGCTGCATGATCATAATCTAATTAATATGTTAATGAGCCCTTTAACTGGATGCGGACAAATATGGTGCAGCACAGGAACTTCCAAAATTGAAATCATCAAGCTTTCTGGAATAAGGAAGATTAATCCAGATTCTCAGGAATGCTTTTCAAAAATTTTTAATGGAGAAGGGTTCGGCGACCTTCAGGCAGGGGAATTAAACAAAACAAAAAATGGTTTTGTACTAAAACTCCAAGGGCGGCTAGGAAAAGTCTTTAAAGAATACGACAGCATTATATGGACATTTGAAATTGAAGCCAATCATATTACCTTTGAAGAAAAAGATATGGATGAATCAACGCTAGATAAATTTGCAGAGATAGATTATTTTGATTTAACAAAATGTATTTGTACTTAGATACTGTTATGAATAAAAATATCAAGTATTTTTTTTAGTAGGCACCATTATTCCTGCACATCTAGCGACCCAATGCCAATTGGAGGTTATGGATTTTGAAAATTAAAAGAATAGAATATTTAGATACAACCCGTAATGAATGTTTTCTAACTTTAGAAAGCGGTGAAGCAGAACTTGTTTGTTTTTCTGATATGGAAAAACATTCTTTGGGAGAGGAAATTAATTCTCCTTTACATACTCTTTCCGTTACTAACATTATCGTTTCTGAAAATACTGAGGAAAAAATCGAAAAACTTGGAGACTATAATTATAAAGTCATTGGCCATCTAATAAACAAGGAAGAAGGATTGGTAACATCCAAGCAATTTTTATTTACCATTGATACACAACTTGTCCCTGGTGATTGTAAAGAAAATGATGCAATTTGTTTGGAAATTCAAAGATTTGATTTATACTAGGTGTAGCAAACTATAACAGGGTATGCTATAATACAAGCAGGTTGTTCTTTGAAATTTCCTATATCAACAAGGAATTAGTATGAAGAAATTTTTTTTCATTATTTGGTGTATTTGTGATTTGCCAGTTTTTTATTTATCTTTTTTTCTATTTAAAGAAATGATTAATAATTTTTGCAAGCAAACTATATTAGATTTTGTGTATTGTTTGTTTGCAATTGTTTTAGTTCTAAAATTGCAGATAACTATAATTATAGAGTACTTTAAAAACGATAAGGATGGTATAAGGAAATGAGGTTTTCAAACTTAACAGACAACCATGATTTGCTTGGAAAAGGCATCCTTTGCAATATACCGCTGGAAGAATTTATAAAAATGTTATAGGCTGATATGGATGTGGAGGAGAAGATTTTGGATGATAATTATTATGAAATAGTCTCGTTTATTTATAAGCACAAGCATTTTTTTTGTATTTGGTGCAACCCAGAAGAGGGAGAGCCCTATTTTGAAAAGAGTGGCACATCTTTGTTTTTTGAAAGCGATGAAGAATGTATCAAAAAATTTTTGCATAAAAAGAATTACAAGTATGAGCATGTATCGCAGTATAACTTTGATGAAAATGATTATTCAGATTGTAACGATTATTTGAACAAGTGGAATATTATTGATGATTTGTCAAAAACCTTAGAAGTTGATTTTATAGGAAATCTTGATGAATATACGGACTTGTATTCAAAATTTGTCTTCGGTTCAAACATCCCGGCTCTGAATACGTCTGGAAAAGAATACATTCCTGTTTTTGACGAGGAAGAAAAAAGCAAAATTGCGAATGTTACAAACGACATGATTAGAATTTTAAAGTTTGCGTTGGGGTTGGATTCTTAATCAAATTTTTTGTGTGCTAATATAAATATTGGAGGTCTATAAGTGAATACTAAAATTAAACAGCTATTCATTTACATCATGCTTTTTTGTGTTGTTTCATGTAAAACCATACCTTCTGAATCATACGTTATTACAGATGTTATGTCAGCAAAAGAAATAACTTTGGAGAACCCTAAGAAAGAATCCGTATTCAAATTAAATATTGAAGTTCTTGGGGAAATAAAAGGAAAAGCATATATTTTGATTTCTGAATCTTCAAGTGAACAGAAAAATAATATTCGAATTGATTTGGAGAATAAATTTTCTAAAAATTTAAGTATTGATTGGTATTCGGATCAATGCTTTATTAATTATGTTCCAGTGGAAATAAAAAAAATTGATTCTTCGCAGATAATTATAAAATATAGGTTTGATACATTTTGAAGTAACAGGATGCAAACAGTAACCGTAAAGACTCCATTAAAAGTTAATATGCATGATTAGGAAAAATATTTATGAAGGTTTATATTGATATTGTTTTGTCTGGCAAAAATTTTAATCCGAATGAAGTAGCGACTCTTTGTGGCCTTTCCTTTTCAAAGGCAATAAATAAAGGTGATTTTAACAATAGGCTGAATCATGAAGAAACAGAAGGCTATGCTATTTTAAGTTCAGCTGATACAGAATTTTCTGACGCGCTAATAGACAATTTATTATCTGAATATGAAAAACTTTCAACTATAGGAGAAGAAAAGCTGGGAATTGACTACAAAGAATTTAATTTGTATGTTGAGTGCTTGCAAAATTCTTTTACAATAGACACTTCCCAATTCATTAAAATAGGGCGTTTCTTTCCAAAGGTGAATATAACCTATATTCAAGAATGATAGAGACGGTTGGAATGGAAGTTGCGAAGGAAATCCAAAAGGAGGTGTTTGATGATTATTGGCGATAAAAACAGATTTGCATTGAAATTTGAATTTGATGAATTTTATGACGATGATTTTGTTGCGTTTGGAATATTCAGATTGTATATAAACGGCTTTTGTTACGGCGAAAAAGCACCCGAACATTCATGGTTTGGAGGGGTCGTTTATGGATTTGAAGAAGTTCTTAACAATAAAAGAAATTATGATAATTTTTTTGAAAACTATTCCGATTTAGAAATAATAAAAGCACACTGGCATTTTTTTTGGGACGATCCTTTCCCGTCAGCGGCGAAAAAAATTGAAATGGATAATAAAGAATTCCTTGGAATAAGTGGAAAGGATTTTAGAAAATCATTTTATTCTTTTAGAAGCGAAGCACATTTTGACGATGGGAGTGAAGTTTTTTTATTTAATAATGATAAACTTGTAAAGCTTCTTGGCTATAGAGATTTAGGACTCGATGAAACTGATGATGTAATAATAGGAGACGTTAATTCTGTTATAATTCCAAGAAAAGAATTTTATGATATTATTCAAAAATCATTGGATTATATTTTATCTGAGCGAGACAAAGCAATAAAACTATGTCAAATGTATTAGACAAAAAAAATTGATGTTCTTTTTCTTTGTGTGGTAATATAGGGAAAGTTATTATGAATTTATTTGTTATAACAATTTTGCTAATAATCTCATCAGCTTTAAGTGGTTATTTGGTATTTTTTTGCATTTGATAAATACCTGGTTTTTAATGAATTTGCAAAGTTCTTTTTGTGCCTTGTTCTTGTAGTAATTATTTTCTATTTTTTTGTTTTAGCAATTTTGCTCATACAAAAAGCTCTGGACAAGCTAAAGAATGATGAATAAAATTTTGCATTAGGGTGTAGACTTGGTTAGGAATGCCAGAGGAAGGTGAAAAAAGATGACTGAAGATGAAGACTTGAAGGAATTTTTTGCGAGGATGCCAAAGAGAAAACCGCCTACGCTAAAAGAATGTATTGAAAGGTGGTCAAAAAGGACTCAGGGTTATCTGCAGTGGGAAAAAATCGGTATAGATGATTATCTCTTGGCCTTGTACACAAGAGAAAAAGTAGAAGAGTTGTTAGGCAAGGAAGAAGTGTCGGAAGAGCTAAAAGAAAAACTGGATGTGGCCGACAAAAAGTTTATTGAATTGACCAGGGAAACAGAAAAGTCACTTATTTCCACTATAGAAACAAAAGACAATGAAACCAAGAAAAAATATTGGTTTGCATACCGGCTTCTTTCTGCGCATTATGATGAGTGGCTTTTGTATGCGCATTTTTAGTTTGTGTGAATGCGCTAGGCAGGAGGTTTTTTATGAGAAGAATAAATAGTATTTTTATAGTGCTTTTGATTGCTATATTTTTCCTAACAGCTGCTAAGATGAATAATGGTTCCAGAATATATTCGAGGGTGGACTGCAAAATTCAGGTGTCGGCGAAAAGTATAAACAAGAATGTTGAATTAAAGATGACAATAACAAATATAAGTAATGACGTAATTAAGATTCCTGTTTTTTTATTTCCAAATGACGAAGAAGAATTCTTTGGTGATTGGTTTGAAATAATCGATAAAAACGATGAAGTAATCGAGTATGAGGGCAAGCAAGCGGATATTGATTATGAACCAGAAAAAGTAAAATGTTTAATTTTAAAACCTGGAAAGAGCCACACTGTTTGCCTTACGTGCCTAAAAAAATACTATAAATTGCAAGATGGCAAAGTGTATACAATTCAGTATTTAGGTCCTTTGGGCGAGTCAAATATTGTAGAATTCAATTATTTGTGAGGCATAAAGAATGAACTATTCTATTTCTATATCATTGCAAGTTTGGCATCCGCATTTTACAGGTGACCAGTTGGAGGCTTTGTTTAACAGAGCTTCGGATGTAAAACATACCGTAGGAGAGAATATTGTTCGTGGGGATGGTAAAAGGCTTCCTTCAAAATACGTTGATTCTTATGTTTGCTACGATATTGTTCCGCTACAAAATTTTACAGATCTTTATGAGCCGCTAAAAGAAGCAAATGGGATTGTATTAAACATGTTAAAGGAAAAGAAATCGTTCTTTGAACTAAAAAAAGAAAAAGGACGGATTGTTTATTATTGTGCGATCTATACAAAAGAACATGTTGCGTTTTCTATTCCATCTGAAATTTCAAAGGAATTATCAGATTTGGGAATTGATGTTGGAATAGAAGTTTTTCAAGAATATACAGAATGATTGTTTGAAGAAATAACCATTTGTAGCCATCCAAAAGAAAGCGTGCTATAATAATCCTAAAACGGAGCCTTTTTATGAAGAGATTTTTTGTTGTCAGTAATCTTATTGTTAGCTTTTGATTTTGTTTGTGGATGCGAGCATACAAGGGTTGAAGCAGGCTCTGGTGCGAACAAGGATGATATTCTGTCCTTGAAACCGTCAAGCCTTAAGGACGCATCTAGCTTGCTTGAATTTCATAGATGCATATTGGCAGAGATTGGAAAGGAAATGAAAGTGGACTGGCGTTGTTTTTATGGTGATGTACTTTAAGCGAAAGACTGAGTTTATAAGATTTTATGAAGGAGGGACAGATGAATAAAAAAGTTGTTGCTTTTATTGCAGTATTAATATCTTTTGCGTGTTTTGTTTTTAGTGCAGAAAATATGAAGGAATCTAAATTGAGCAAAATGCGAAAGTTGGATAAGGGAACTTCATATAATCAAATAGTAGATTCTTTTGGAGAGCCTGATGAAGTTTTGGGAAGCGGCCTTTTAATTGTTTCTTATACTTTTGATGATTCAAAATTAATATTGCATTTTTTTACAGGTAACAAACTGCAAGGTTTGTGGGAAATAAAAAATAGCGGAGAAAAAATAGAATACATTCCCCTCCGGTTGGACGAAGATTCGCAATCAAAAAGGTATGGTTATGAGTGAGGAATTTTTTACTAACTGGGGTGTTCTGCCAACTTTAGAACAGCTTGTTGGTTATTGGGTTAAAGATGTAAAAAGAATGGATGAATGGAAGCGAATAGATATTGATGAATACCTAGAGTATCTATACGGCAGAGAATCTATACAAGGCAAGCTTGAAACAGAATCTTTGGACCCCAACCTAAAAACAGCCCTTGCCGAGGCTGACGAGTTTTTTATAAGCATAACAAAGGAAACAGGAAAATCTGTTCTGTCTATAAAAAACTGTGATCCCCTTGTGCACAAGGATAAATACTGGTTTGGTTACCGCCTTTTGAAATCAAAGTATGAACAGTGGCTTTTATATGCGCATTTTTAATTGGTAAGAAGATAAAAAACGGAGGCAACAAAATGGGTTTTAGAAAGATATTGATGGTTTTTTCATGTATATTATTCGTCTCTTGTGGCAGGGGTAATGTTTCTGCGCCCGTAGTGAATACGATAAGAATTGAGGATAACGAGTTATTTCTGTTGTTAAACAATACCAAACCAAAACTTTTTAGTGCTATAAAATCTATTAGAATAGATAACAAAGGTTTCGATGAGGGGTATTACAAAAATTTAAAGATCGATGAAATACGCAATTATCACAAAAGGCTAGACTATTTGCTGCTTAGAACAAAAGGTCTTCCAGAGAATTTGTTTGCCCGTGAAGGAAACTATATTATTGATATAGAATGCGTCCGCATCAAGATAAAGATAGAAGTGGAATATACGGATGGAGCTTTCCGTGTTCTTTCGGAGGAATACGATTCTTCTCCAGAATATCACAAGAGAGAACATTATAAGAATTTCTTTTAGTATAAAAATTTTTTTTGAGGCATAAAAAATGGGGAGGTAGAGATTTGAATGAGGATATTACTGTTGTCATAATAAATATTATTCTTTTTGCTCAAAGTTATTATTCAATTTGGTTTGATTATGACAGTTTTTTGCTTAATGATAATAAGCTGTTAGTATTTCATTCTTTTGATGATGTGCAAAATTATTGCATGCATAAATACAATAAAAAAGCAAATGTATGGACTTTGAATTTTGATGAAACAACAATTTCTGATTGTTCTCTTTTTCTTGACAAATGGAATGTTGTGGGAGATATTGCAAAGACATTAAATTGTGATTTTGTTGGCAATAAAGATTCCTGCACAAATTTATATTCTAAATTTGTGTATGGGGCAAACCTTCCGACGATGAATAATACAGACAAAAAATACATTCCGTCTTTTGACAAGGAAGAGTTGCGCCAAATTGCGAATGTTACAAACGACATGACCAGGGTTCTAAAGCTTGCACTGGAAATTGACGCACC
>JAEEGL011371430.1_pt1 | contig 16160 bp, 13 predicted proteins | sample 9134231 | NCBI WGS metagenome assembly JAEEGL01 (sample SAMN16246548, study PRJNA631951) | gut metagenome | biome: gut microbiome; feature: rumen; material: fiber-attached | host: Bos | place: Iran: Karaj | collected 2018-10
CAGACGGTCGATAATCATCTGGTTGAGAATCAAACGTTCTTTGTCGGCCGCGCCCAAACGGGCGGTCTCGCTGGGATAGCCATCGAGCGCGCTCACCTCTGGGAAAAACTTATAGCCCCATTCGATAGCCCATTTGTCATAGGTATTGATGCGCGGGAAGATACCCGTAGGGCTGATGTTGTCCTCGGGCTGTGCCACATAGTTGAAGCGGGCATAGTCCATGATACTGGCTGTGTGGCCGTTGGCCTCCACCCAGGCTTTGTCGCGCAGGCTGTCAACAGGTGTAGCTGAGCTGGCTCCCATATTGTGTCTCAGGCCCAGGGTGTGACCCACCTCATGGCTGCTGACAAAACGGATGAGTTGTCCCATGAGCTCATCATCGAACTTCATCGTGTGAGTGCGCGGGTCAACCGTTCCTGCCTGAATCATATACCAATCGTGGCAGAGCTGCATCACATTGTGGTACCAACCGATGTGACTCTCAATAATCTCGCCGGAACGCGGGTCACTCACATGAGGACCATAGGCATTGGCAATGGGCGATGCCAGATAGCGGATGACGGAGTAACGTGCGTCTTCGAGACTCATACCTAATGAGTCGGCGTTCTCCGGCCACTCCTCTGCACGGATGGCGTTCTTCCATCCTGCTTGTTCAAAGGCCACCTGCCAGTCATTCACACCCTGGATGAGAAAGGGGCGCCACTGCTTGGGAGTGGCTGGGTCTATATAATAGACTATGGGTTTCTTGGGCTCCACCAGCTCTCCGCGCTTCATGCGCTCGGCATCCTCTGCCGACTTGGGTTCCAGTCGCCAACGGGTGATCATATAACGGCGCTTCACTTGCTGCTGGTCGTCCTTGTACTCGCGGTGACTCTCGGTAAAATATCCCACGCGTTCGTCGAAGTAACGGGGGCACATCGGCTCTTTGGGCAATGCCACAAACGATGTGTTAAGACGAAATGTGGCCAGCCCCGTGAGAAAACCTGTGTAGCTATCGTTGTTGGCAACGTAGGTTTTGACCGTCTGCACTTCGGTGTTCATCGGATAGGTGTGCACGTGTTCAATATAACTTTGATCGCCGCGGAAGTTGGATAGACCATAGCTGTTGCGTCGCGAACCGAACCCAGTAATGACATTCTCCTCTTTGAGGAAATCTGTCACTTTGATACTGTAGGTAGCGGACTTGACGTTGATCTGCTGCTTCGTGCCCTTCACGCTATCTGCGGGTATGGTGTCTCGAACGATCTTTGTACCGTCTTTGTCTAATGTGAAAGCGGCCACAATAGGATTTTCCGTAGAAGCCAACACTGCGCGGTGAATCTGACTCGTGCTGTCGGCGGTGGCATCGTAGGCCATGGCACGCAACAGCAGGCGTTCACCCTGCTTCTCCCAATAGACAACATGGCTGGAAACCAGTTCACCACCATATTTCTCTGTATTCACAGGCGTGGAGATAAAGCGCGTGTTGGCCAGGAAGGGCTGACCCAACAGCGTGTCGGGAATCAGGAAATACCAGTCATCCTTGTAGTGTTGCACGCCGAAGAGGCCCGGCTTGGCAGCGGGACGCTCCTCTTTCTTCTTCTCTTCGGGTTTGGCCGCGGCCTCCGTCTTTGCCTTCTTCTTGCTTTTCTTCCTAAAGAGTCCCGCCTCAGCAGATACAGGCAGGAGCAGAATGGCCGCAAGGGCCAGAATGAGTGTTTTTTTCATATATTATCTTCACACACGGGTGTGCGAAATTAATTAAGGTTAATAAGCAAAGAGGAGATAGTCCTTCATGATGTCGTTGACCTCAGCACGGACAGCGGCGATGACGGTCTCGTCCTCGGGGGCATTCAACACACGTTCAATGAGTTCTGCAATCTTGACCATGAGGTCTTCCTTGGCACCGCGGGTAGTGATGGCAGGTGTACCCAATCGGATGCCGGAGGTCTGGAAAGCGCTGCGACTGTCGAAGGGAACCATGTTTTTGTTCACGGTGATGTCTGCAGCCACAAGGGCGTTCTCGGCCACCTTGCCAGTCAGGTCGGGGTACTTGGTGCGCAGGTCAACGAGCATAGAGTGGTTGTCTGTGCCACCGCTGACGATGTCGAAGCCACGCTTGATGAGCTCGGCGGCCAACACGGCAGCATTCTTCTTGACCTGTGCGGCCCACTCCTTGAACTCTGGCTGCAGGGCCTCGCCGAAAGCCACGGCCTTGGCGGCAATGACGTGTTCCAGCGGACCGCCCTGGATACCAGGGAAAACGGCGCTGTTCAGCAGGGCAGACATCATCTTGATGGCGCCTTTTGGAGTCTTCTTGCCCCATGGATTCTCGAAGTCCTTTCCCATGAGGATGATTCCGCCACGGGGACCGCGCAGGGTCTTGTGGGTGGTGGAGGTGACGATGTGTGCGAATTTCAGAGGGTTATCCAGCAAGCCAGCGGCGATGAGACCGGCTGGGTGAGCCATATCGACCATGAAGATGGCACCCACCTTGTCGGCTATCTCGCGCATCCGCTTGTAATCCCATTCGCGGCTGTAGGCCGAGCCACCGCCGATGATGAGCTTGGGCCTATGCTCTAAGGCGAGCTGCTCCATCTCGTCATAATCTACGCGACCAGTTTCCTTGTTAAGGTTGTAGCCTACAGGACGATAGATGATGCCGCTGGTGTTGACGAGCGAGCCGTGTGACAGGTGACCTCCGTGGTCAAGGTTCAGCCCCATGAAGGTGTCACCGGGGTTGAGGCAGGCGAGGAAGACGGCAGCGTTGGCCTGTGCACCGGAGTGCGGCTGCACGTTGGCGTATTCAGCTCCAAAGAGCTCGCAGACACGGTCGATGGCAAGTTGTTCAACCTTGTCAACGACTTGGCAACCGCCGTAGTAGCGGTGGCCTGGATAGCCTTCGGCATACTTGTTGGTAAGGGGTGAACCCATGGCTTCCATAACCTGCGGGCTCACGAAATTCTCGGATGCGATGAGCTCGATGCCGCGTTCCTGGCGCGCACGTTCCTGTTGGATGAGCTCGAAGATGGTGTTGTCTCTTTTCATCTTATTGATTAACTATTATTAATGAATTACTATTCTTAAGAAACTGTTCAGCGACTCTTATCAGGGAGTGCCCTGTCGGGCAGAAATCCTACAAATCAATTCAAATCTTTCAAATCTTTATTTTACGCTATAGAAATTTGTATGATAAGTAAAGATTTGAAAGATTTCTCGCCGTTGGCGACTCAAAATGATGATTCGCTGAACAGTTAAATTTTCAATTTTGTTATTTGTGCAAAGAGCATTTCTGTGCTTGATATGAAATGACAAACACACTCATGTGGACCAGAATCATCAAATCGTAAATGCTTCTACACCAGCTTCACTTCCTTGACGTTCTGCTCATGGTTGCAGTAGTGACAACGGACGATACCCTGCTGCTTGTCTGTCACGTGGAAAAAAGTGCGCATGGGTTCGTTGTTGGTTATGCATTGAGGATTATCACAATGGATGATACCTCGCAACTCGTCGGGGAGACACACCTGTTTCTTCTCCACAACCTCATAATCGCGAATGATAGAGAGCGAAACGTTAGGTGCAACCACCGAGAGCTGGTTCAATTCCTCGTCGGTGAAGAAGCGGTCGGCTATCTTGATGATACTCTTGGTACCCATCTTCTTGGACTTGAGGTTGAAGCCGATGGTGACCTTGCTGGTCATCTGTTCTAAATGCAGGAGGCTGATGACCTGAAAGAGCCTGTCGCAGGGTATGTGATCGATAACGGTGCCGTGGTCGAGGGCAGAGACGATGAGTTCTTGACGTTTCATGCAATGATTGTTTTGTCGTTTTGTATTTGCTCCAACGTGATGCCAAGGGCATCGCAAATGATGGCTTGACGGGCAAAGAGTCCGTTGCGTGCCTGCTGGAAATAATAGGCGTGCGGGTCGTCATCGATGGCGTAGTCGATCTCGTTGACACGAGGCAGGGGATGGAGAATGCGCATATTGGGCCTCGCCTTGGACAACATATCAAACTTGAGCAAGTAGCGGTCTTTCACACGTTCATATTCCATGAGGTCGGTGAATCGCTCGCGCTGCACGCGTGTCATATATAAGATGTCTGCCCCGCTGATCACATCGGCATCGAAATCCTGATGCTCCACATAGCGGATATTATGCTCCCGGCAGTATTCCTTGTAGGTAGCCGGCATGGCCAATTCCTCTGGTGCGATGAAGTGGAACGTAGGATTGAAGTGACGCATGGCCTGCAAGAGTGAGTGCACCGTCCGGCCGTACTTGAGGTCACCAACAAGATAGATATTCAGGTTATCCAATGTGCCTTGTGTCTGATAAATGGTGTACAGGTCAAGCATCGTCTGCGAGGGGTGCTGGTTCGCTCCGTCGCCAGCGTTGATAATAGGCACAGGGGCTATCTCGCTCGCATAGCGGGCTGCACCCTCGAGGTAGTGGCGCATCACAATGACGTCTGCGTAGTTCGAGACCATCATGATGGTGTCCTTGAGTGTCTCGCCCTTGGTGCCGCTGGTGACCTTCGGATCCGCAAATCCAATGACACGCGCTCCCAATCGGTTTGCTGCTGTCTCGAAGCTCAGACGCGTACGCGTGCTGGGTTCAAAGAAGAGTGTGGCCACAACACGTCCTTGCAGCAGCAGACGATTGGGATGAAGCTCAAACTCATTAGCCATTTGGATGAGATACTCAATCTTCTCACGCGAATGGTCTGCAATAGTGACAAAGCTCATCTTTTATATTAAAATTTAGCGATTAAATGATTGAACGATTAAATGATTTGAGGATTTAGAGTTCTCGGATTATTCAGAGTCTTCAGAGTACTCAAAGCGTTCAAGAGCGCTTTTCTGCGTGACAAATGTAGCTCAAAACTGTGGGATACGCATCATAAATCTGCCAAGAAGTTTAGAAAGTGCGTGCGAAAGAATAACTTTTTATGATTTTGTGCGGCAATTCCAGAATTTAGACGTACATTTGCAACCCAATATCACTCGCTTTCTACATGAGAAAAGGCTTCTTTATCATTCTTTGGATACTCTTGTTCGTTGGTCTGGGCGGCATTGCCTTGACATTCTGGGCCATCGCCTCCGGCCGCATTGGTTATATGCCGGAATTGCAACAACTGGAGAATCCCGTGAGCAAGTTCGCATCGCAGGTCTTCACATCCGATGGCCGTCTCCTGGGCACTTGGAGCTATCAGCGCGCCAATCGTGTCTTTGTCAGTTATGAGGAGATAGCCCCATCAACCATTCAGGCATTGGTGGCCACAGAGGACGTGCGTTTCTACGAACACTCTGGCATCGACTTCCGAGCCCTCATGCGTGCTATCGTCAAGCGCGGACTCCTGCGCCAGAAGAACGCAGGTGGTGGCAGCACCCTCACCCAGCAGTTGGCCAAGCAGGTCTATTCATCGCAAGCCGGCAGCATTGAGGAGCGACTGACACAGAAGCCCATTGAGTGGGTGATTGCCGTGGAGTTGGAACGCCTCTACACCAAAGAAGAGATACTGACGATGTATCTCAACTATTTCGACTTTCTGCACAACGCCGTGGGCCTGAAGACCGCTGCCAAGACCTACTTCAACAAGGAGCCCAAGGACCTGACAATCAATGAGAGTGCCATGCTCGTAGGCATGTGCAAGAACCCCAGCTACTATAACCCCGTACGCCATCTTGACGTGGCAACAGCCCGCCGCAACACTGTCTTAGGTCAGATGGTCAAGGCTGGCTATCTCACTCGCTCTGAAGCCGACTCACTGAGCCAGCAGCCCGTGCAACTCAACTTTCACCGCACAGACCATAAAGAAGGCGAGGGTACCTACGTGCGTGAACTCTTGAGAACCATGCTCATGGCCCGCAAACCCGACCGCAGCCAGTATGCCTCCTGGCAGCACCAGAAATTCTATGAAGACAGCCTGGCCTGGGCCACGAACCCACTCTATGGGTGGTGCAACAAGAACCACAAGAAAGACGGTACACCTTATAATATATATACAGACGGTCTGAAAATCTACACGACCATTGATAGCCGCATGCAGCGCTATGCCGAGGAAGCTGTGGTGACACACGTTGCCGATGAGTTGCAGCCGCTATTCGATGCCGAGCGAAAGGGAAAAGCCAATGCTCCCTACGCCGCCAACATCTCGATGGACAAAGTGAAGGCCAATCTGCAACGTGCCATGCGCCAGAGCGAACGTTATATCATGATGAAACAAGCTGGTGCCAACGAGCAGGAGATAGAAAAAGCATTTGCCACGCCCGTGGAGATGACCGTTTACAGCCGCAAGGGCGACATCGACACCGTGCTGACACCCATGGACAGCATCAAGTACTACAAGCGTTTCCTGCGCTCTGGCTTCGTCTGCATGGACACCCGAACGGGAGCCGTCAAAGCCTACGTGGGAGGCCTCAACTACCGTCATTTCCAATACGATATGGCAGGCATGGGCCGCCGACAGGTGGGTTCTACCATCAAACCCTATCTCTACGCCTTGGCGATGGAGAACGGCTGGAGCCCCTGTGACTTAGCGCCCAATGTGCAACAGACCTACCAAGTCGGCAACCAGACCTGGACCCCACGTAACGGCAGTCGCGCACGCTATGGCGAGATGGTGACGCTCAAGTGGGGACTGGCGCAGTCTAACAACTGGATCTCTGCCTACCTGATGAGTCAATTGAACCCCTCGGCCTTCGTGCGACTGTTGCATGAGTTCGGCATCCTGAACCAGGACATCCACGCATCCATGTCGCTCTGTCTGGGACCCTGCGACATCTCTGTGATGGAAATGGTATCGGCCTACACCGCCTTCTCCAACCGCGGCATCCGTTCGGCACCTATGTTCGTTTCCCGTATCGAGGACGGCGAGGGCAATATCATCGCACAGTTCTCACCACGCATGAACGAAGTCATCAGCGATCAGAGTGCACTGAAGATGATTGTGCTCATGCGCGGTGTCATCGACGGCGGAACCGGCTCCCGCATGCGCTTCCGCTACAATATCACTGCTCCCATGGGTGGCAAGACGGGAACCACCAACGACAACTCCGACGGCTGGTTTGTGGGCTACACACCCTCCTTGGCCTTTGGCGCCTGGGTGGGTGGCGACGAGCGCGATGTGCACTTCAACAGCATGGCCCACGGACAGGGAGCTGCTGCCTCGCTGCCCATCTGTGCCAAGTTCCTGAAGAAAGTCTATGCCGATGCCAGTCTGGGTTACAGCCAGAGCGAACAATTCGATATGCCAGCGGGCTTTGACCCCTGTGCCTCGCAGATGGATAATATATACGAAGAAGTCGACGAATCTGTGGGACTCGACGACTTATTTGACTGAGGGAGAGCTGTCAATGAGCATCAGGAAGGACATCCGAAACCATAGGAACTGTGGGCACGTGGCCTCACGGTTCCTGAGGTGTCTCTTCCCATTGAGGAACTTGTGGCTTCAGTTCTTCCAGTGCCTGTTGAACATATTCCATTTCCCACTGCTCCGGACGCAGCAACTCGCCGTCCATCCACATCAAATCCAAATCCAGACGAACGACACCGCGGCGGACATCCTCCTCGGTGCGTCCCAGCTGCCGCTCCAGATTCTTCAACAAGGGAACAGCCAACTTGGTGGGAACGGTGGTTATGATGGCCACCACCTGATTCGTGAAAGGTTCGTTACTCTGGAAATTAACGGGCTCAGTCTTCACAGGAGTGCTGTAGAAGGCCTCTCCGCGGAACGCTTCAGACAGCTTGCGCTTGGTCCAAAGCAGCACTTGATCCGCCGTTGGCAAATTAGTGCCGATACTGATATATAACAGATGTTGTTTCATTTCAATGACAAAGGTACAACATATTTCTGATATAACAATCAAAAAAGACAAATTTTTAACAAAAGTTTTATGACGTACATAGGAATCATCCCTGCTCGCTATGCCTCCACACGCTTTCCAGCCAAGCCTTTAGCCATGCTCGGAGGCATGACAGTCATCGAACGCGTCTATCGTGCCGTGGACGGTGTACTGGACGAGACGGTGGTAGCCACAGATGACCAACGTATCTTCGATGCCGTGGAGGCCTTTGGCGGCAAAGCCGTCATGACGGGCCTTCATCACAAGAGCGGTACAGACCGCGTCTGCGAGGCCTACCAGCTGCTGGGACACCAGCACGATGTGATTGTGAATGTGCAGGGCGACGAACCGTTTATCCAACCCTCGCAACTGCACCTCATCCAACAATGTTTCGAAGACCCGCAGACACAGATTGCCACACTGGTGAAACCTTTCACGACCCAGGACGGGCTGGAAGCACTGGAGAACCCCAACTCTCCCAAAGTGGTGCTCGATGACCGCCGGCGGGCCATGTACTTCAGCCGCAGTGTCATCCCCTATCTGCGTGGCATAGACCGCGAGCAGTGGCTGGCCACACAGACTTTCTACAAGCACATTGGCCTCTACGCCTACAGGCCTGAGGTGTTGCGCCAGATCACGTCATTGCCGCAGTCACCGCTGGAGATGGCCGAAAGTCTGGAGCAACTGCGATGGCTGCAGGCAGGCTACCACATACAAGTGGGCATCACACAAGTCGAGACCATCGGCATCGACACGCCCGCAGACTTGGCACGAGCCGAGGAGTTCCTGCAAACTAAGTTGAGTAATTGAAGGCCGCAATCTTATGCCAGCAAACAATAACCGAAAACCCAATAACCGCACCAGCCGGACGGTAAAGACTCCGGCCGAGGATGCCTATGGCCGTCAGCAGCCACAGAATCTGGAGATGGAACAAGCCGTGATCGGCGCCCTGATGATAGAACAGGATGCCTACTCACAAATCAGCGAAGTGCTGCGTCCCGAGAGCTTCTATGATCGCCGACATCAGTTAATCTTCGATGCCATCCGATCACTCAACGCACAGCAGAGACCCGTTGACATACTGACCGTACGGGATTACCTGGACACACAAGCCAGTCTGGAAGAAGCCGGAGGACCCCTCTATCTCATGCAGCTCTCACAGAACGTCACCTCGTCGGCACACATCGGATACCATGCACGCATCATTGCGCAGAAGTCTCTGGCACGCGAGCTCATCACTTTCTCAAGCTACGTGCAGCAGCAGGCTTTCGATAACACCGTGGACGTCGATGACCTCATGCAGGATGCCGAGGGCAAGCTCTTCTCCATCTCACAGCAGAACCTCAAGAAGGACTACACACAGATCAACCCCATCATCCACGATGCCTACGAACTGCTGCGCAAGGCCGCTGCACGCGATGACGGTCTCTCTGGCCTCAGCAGCGGATTCCCACATATCGACAAACTGACAAGCGGCTGGCAGAACTCTGACCTCATCATCATCGCCGCACGACCCGCTATGGGCAAGACAGCATTCGTCCTCTCCATGGCCAAAAAGATTGCCGTGGATGCACGTGTGCCGTGTGCCATGTTCTCTTTGGAAATGAGCAATGTGCAGTTGGTCAACCGACTCATCGTGAACACCTGCGAAATCACTGGCGACAAGATCAAGAACGGACAGCTGCAGCCCTACGAGTGGGGACAGCTGGACACCAAGATCCGTGTCCTCTATGATGCTCCGTTCTATATCGACGACACGCCGTCGCTATCCGTCTTCGAACTGCGCACCAAGGCACGGCGCCTCGTGCGCGAACACGGCGTGAAGATCATACTCATTGATTATCTGCAATTGATGAACGCCTCCGGCATGAACTTCGGTTCCCGACAGGAGGAAGTCTCCACCATCAGCCGTTCGCTCAAGGGACTGGCCAAGGAACTGAACATACCCATCATCGCACTCTCGCAGCTCAACCGTAGTGTGGAGAAACGCGAAGGCGAGGAAGGCAAACGACCTCAGCTCAGCGACCTCCGCGAATCCGGCGCCATCGAGCAGGACGCCGATATGGTCTGCTTCATACACCGCCCAGAGTACTACAAGATCTTCCAGGACGAGAAAGGACGCAACCTGAGAGGCATGGCCGAGTTCATCATCGCCAAGCACCGTAACGGCGCTGTGGACACCATCCTGCTCAAATTCAGAAACGAGTACGCCCGCTTCCAAGATCCCGATGAGGATGCCTATATTCCCATGCCAGGCGAGACGCGCACCTTCGGGTCCGCCATCAACGGCAACGATGACCCGTCCGCACCCCCACCCAACTCACCGGACAACGAACCCCTGCCACCCGTCAAAGACGAGGACACACCTTTCGGGCCACCATCGTCCATCGAAGACCTGCCCTATTGAGGTACTCTCATGAGGGCCCTGTGGCGATGGTCACGACCAACAACTGGAATAAGAAGCGTGCAAAGAGTGCGGCAACAGGATGGGCAGGGGTTATTGGCGGAAGAGGGTTGCGCCGGCATGTTGCTTCACCATGGCTGGCACATCATCGACAGGAGCCACCGTGTATGCATAGGGTACAGACACGGGTGTACCAAACGAAGAAGGCAGGTCGGTTGCTTCTGCAATGTAATTGTTGGGTGACCAGGTTACTGCAACGGCATCGCGCTGGCTATAATACTTGGTAACACCTTGGTCGAAGTAGTTGCCCTCTATCAGGAATTCTGAGTGGATGCGCGGGTTGATGCCGTTCCCCGAAGTGGTGCTGCTGTAGTAGTTGTTCAACACATGAAATTTGCCGATACGCCCCATGGGCATTCGCTCCTGGCAACCCTTTCCCGACCAGTTGAAGGCAAAGGTGGTGTTCAGGAAACCTACCGGGTCACTGTCGCTGCCGCCGATGAGGTTGGTGTTCCGGTGCATGTAGGAACGGTCGGTATAGCTGAACGTACACCAGCTGACGGTGTGGAAGTCAGATGATTTCGTGATGTCGAAATTGCCGTCCATGCCATCGGTGAACTCACAATGGTCCACCCAGCAGTTCTTGGTGCCGGTGCATGAGATGAGGTCATTGCCTCCTACGTCAAAAGCACCAGGACCGACCAGTATCAAGTTGCGGATGATGATGTTCTTGCAGTTATTGAGGGTGAAGATGCCGGCCTTGCGGTAGTTCTCTGTTTCGTCTCCTGTCATCTCGATAATGATCTTGCGGGTGAAGTACTCTGCTTCCTCCTTCACGAAGGTGCCGTTGACCAATTCTCCCCCGCCGTCGCTGGAACTCATGTTGGGAACACCGGCATCATTCAGGGCTTGTTTTATTTCATTGGTCAAGGACCACTGGGTGCAGAGCCGAGCATGGTTGATGCCCAGTAGTGTCTTGTCTGAGACGGTCACTTTGATACTGCTCGAGACAATGAAGTCGCCGTTTGAGCCGTCGAAGATGATAACTTTGTTCTCGCTATTCTTGAGGGCCGCTTCGATGGTGCCCTTCATATCTTGTCCGTTGGATGTCAAGATGATGACACCCGAAACGCCCTCGGGTAGGGGGTAGGTATAGCAGCCACCGCCTGTGATGTCATAGGTGCTGGCTGCATCGGTGCGCGAAGACAAGGTACAGAACCCAAAGGGTTTGTTCAGGTCATAATTCTCAGCAAGGTCGGCGGCAGGGTTAACAGCATTGTCGAAGTTGTCCGACAAACACGACGTAAGACCACTTGCGCCACAAACAAGCAGGGTAGCAATCACCCGTGATAGATTCTTTTTCATGATCCTTCATTCTACAGCACTATCTTGTTTATATTCGAAGAGCCTGAGCAACGAAAAGTTCTTGCAGAGCAAGCGGCAGCTCTGAGCAGCTCAGAATGAAGCTATGTCAAATGTTTTACTCATCTCTGTGCTGCATTCCGAGACAAGTGGAAATTTGCAATAGCGCGACAAAGATAAGCATTAAATGCGAGAAACTCACTCCTTTTAGAAAAATAAGTGCGTTTTTGTTATTTGTTTCTTCGTTTCAGAAGGCTTTTGCTCTACTTTTAGCCTCGTTTCAGCATCCCCAAGGGTGCAAAAGAAGAATTTTTGAACTGATTTAGTGTTTTTTCTCGCGCCCATTCTTATTTTCGAGGGATTTTTTATTTATATTTGTCCTCAAAATAGGCTAAAAACATGCCTTGACTACAGTTATGACCGAAGAAAGCAAACTGATACTCCATAGCGCACGATGCGCTCGAATCATAGCAGCCATCAGCGAAATGCACAACATTTCCCTGGAGGAGGCTGCTGACATCTACTACAACTCCGATACTGCCACCCTCATTGAGGATGGTTTCGCTGACCTACATTGCCGAAGTGACAAATACCTGGCAGAGGAAGTTTGGAATGAATATCAAGAGTAATAGCTTAATCAAGAGTAATAGCTTAAGACTGAATAACACTATGAGTACAGAGTAGATTCAACAACAGGCAAACATAAACGTACAGGAAAAAGCGAACCTCATCTGGGCCATTGCAGATAAGCTGGTGGGCATCTACAAGCCGCACGAGTACGGCAACGTGATCCTGCCCATGTGTGTCATCAAGCGCTTTGAGGACACGCTGCTGCCCACCAAGGAGGTTCGGCGAACGTTACCCTGCCATGAAACTCATGGATTGGAAACACATCATCGAAGCATACACACCTCTTGTTCGGGATGCTGCCAAGCAGCCATCGGCAACTGTCATAGAGATGCAGCAGCGGAAATGGAGTCAAGCCGCAGAGGATGCAGATGAATATAACTCAAACAAGTAAGATATGAAGAAGTATAGCCGTATCATGCTTGGTTAAGCGCGACAAAAAACTGAGTCCACTTGAAAAAGACTGAAATGACTTTTTCAAGTGGACTCATTGATTTATGAATAGAACACACCTAAAGTCCAAAGACTTTGGCGAGTCCGTTGTCAACGCCTCCGAATCCCATGAATGCCATGGCGAGAAGTCCAGCCACGACGAGTGCGATGGGCATTCCCTGCATGCCTTTGGGAACATCCATGGTGGCGAGCTGCTCACGAATGGCGGCGAAGATAGTCAGTGCGAGTCCGAATCCGAGGGCTGTGGAGACAGCAAAGACCACGCCTGTCAACAGGTTGGGTTCCAAGCCTTGGGTGTTGTAGGTGTTCTGTGCCACAAGGATAGCCACGCCGAGGATGGCGCAGTTGGTGGTGATCAGCGGCAGGAAGACGCCCAGTGCCTGGTAGAGCGCAGGAGACACCTTCTTGAGGATGATCTCGACCATCTGCACCAGGGCCGCTATGACGAGAATGAAGGCAATGGTCTGCAGGTACTCCAGTTGGTACTTGACAAGCAGGATTTGAATCAGATAGGTGACAATCGTGGCAATGGTCAGCACGAAAGCTACGGCAGCGGACATGCCGAGTGCCGTGTCCACCTTCTTGGACACACCGAGGAAGGGGCAGATTCCGAGGAACTGCGAGAACACGATGTTGTTCACAAAGATGGCGGAGAAGAATATTAAGAGATAAGCCATAATCAAAGACCCACTCCCCTGCCCCTCCCTGTGAGGGAGGGGAGTATAATGCATTAGCTATGGGGAGCTATTAGGGTCATTCTTTTAATGATGTTTACAATTCTTATTGCATTTCTTGAAATGTAACCACTCCCTCACAGGGATGGTGAGGGGTGGGCCTGACCCCGCCCCAACAAGGGGAGTGAGGAGGGGGCTAAATCTTCGCTGTTTTCTTGACGATGGCAATCAAATAGCCGAGTGCGATGAATGCACCGGGTGCAAGGACAAAGAGCAGCATACCGTAGTTCTCTGAGTAGATCACGGTGTCAAAGAGTTTTCCGGTGCCCAGGAGTTCACGGATGCCGCCGAGTAGCGTCAGGGCGATGGTAAATCCGAGTCCTATGCCGATGCCGTCGAAGAGGCTCTCCACGGGGCCGTTCTTGGCGGCAAACGCCTCGGCGCGGCCCAGAATGATACAGTTCACGACGATGAGTGGAATGAAGAGTCCGAGTGTCTTATAGACTTCGGGCGTGAAGGCTTGCATAATCATCTGCAGCGCTGTTACCAGGCTGGCGATCACCACGATATAGGATGGTATGCGGACTTGGTCGGGTACAAGGCTCTTGATGCATGAGATGATGAAGTTCGAGAAGATGAGCACGGCCATGGTGGCGAGACCCATCGACATACCGTTGATGGCACTGGAGGTGGTTCCAAGTGTGGGGCACATGCCAAGGAGAAGGACAAAGGTGGGGTTCTCCTTGAGGATGCCGTTCCATAAGATAGAGAGGTAGGAAGGCCCACCCCCTGCCCTCCCTTGTTGGGAGGGAGCAGTTTGTTCTTGAGTGGTTGTATTCTTTTCCATATAATCTTAGTATATGAGAGATGACAATTCTTGATAGGTGACAAATCCTAACTATTAGGGGAGGCGGGGGAGGAGTCTTGCTGGCGAGTGGCTCCTGTTTGGCCGTCAGCTGCTGAGGCACCGGCATAGGCCTGAAAAGCGACGTTGACGGCACGGAGGAAAGCACGTGAAGTGATGGTGGATGCCGTGATGGCATCAACGTCACCGCCGTCCTTGCTGACAGTCAGGGCTTTCTCACCAGGATTCTTGCCGATGATATCGCCCTTCTCTCCCTGCTGGAACCAGAAGTTGGCTTTGGCGCCGAGGCCGGGGGTCTCGGCGTGTTCCAAGACAGTGTAGCCCTTGATGGTGCCCTCGTCTGCAAAACCGACGAGCACGGTGAGCTTGCCGCCAAAGCCGTTGGGGTCAATGGCTTTCACGGCCACACCCTTATCGGTGGCATAGATGGTGACGGGGTTACCGTTGGCATCTTCGGCCTCGGTGGTCTCCTGCACCTGGGCATCGGAAACGCCTAGCACACTGTTGATACCTTCGGCCAGCGTGCGCGCTTTGTTCTCTTCAATAGGGCCTGCAGTGACCTTGTTCACGTAGGCCAATGCTGCTGCGGCAATGACGGAGATAAGTGTCAGCACACAGAGCATATTGGGTAGGGTTGATGGTAGTTTTTTCATTTCTTTACCTCCCCAAAACGTTTAGGTTTAATATAGGTGTTGATGAGCGGAGTGAAGCCATTCATGATGAGGATGGCGAAGCTCATGCCCTCGGGATAGGAACCGAAGTCACGGATGAGCACCGTCAGCACACCGATGGCAATGCCGTAGATAATCTGTCCTTTACCCGTCATGGGCGATGTCACATAGTCCGTAGCCATGAAGCAGGCACCGAGCATGAGGCCGCCCGAGAGGATTACCTGGCAGGGATCTGCATAGCTGGGATCGATGAGGTGGAAGAGCCCGGCGAGCACGAAGACCGTTCCGAGAATGGAGACGGGGATGTGCCAGGTGATGATCTTGCGAACGAGCATGAAGATGCAACCGATGAGCAGGCAAAGGGCGCTGACCTCACCAAGCGAACCTCCGGTCTGTCCCAGGAGCATATCGAGAGAAGAGGGCAGGTTGCTGAGCAGACTGGCGTCGCCCGTCTTGATGGCTTCCTTCATGATGGCCAGCGGCGTGGCGGCCGTCTCCACATCGACATATCCCATCTGTCCGCTGACGGGCCAAGTGGTCATCTGTACAGGGAAGGATATCAGCAGGAAAACGCGGCCCACGAGAGCGGGGTTGAAGGGATTCGTGCCCAACCCGCCAAAGGTCATCTTGCCGATGCCGATGGCCACGAGGGCGCCAATGAGGATGATCCAAATGGGAAGGTTCGAGGGCAGGTTGAAGCCGAGGAGCAGACCCGTGAGGACGGCAGAGCCGTCGCAGATGGTCAGCTGTTCGCGACCGAGAATAAAGCGTGTGATGGCCCACTCAAAGAACACGCAAGCGACTACTGATGTCAAGAGGACAACAGCTGACCCCAGCCCGAAGAAGAAGAGCGAGGCCACGAGTGCAGGAATGAGCGCGATGCAGACGCCGTACATGTTCTTCTGCACCGAGTCGCCGCCGTGGACGTGGGGGGATAGGGAAATGATGGGTCGGGACCCACCCCCCTGCCCCTCCCTTGTAGGGAGGGGAGTAGATACTTGTGAGGAATTACTCGTATTAGGCATAATCGTATGTCTCGTTAAATGAATAATGAAATCTATTCTTGAAAGGTGACCACTCCCTCCCTACAAGGGAGGGTGAGGGGTGGGTCCTCCTTTTTATTTCTTTATCGACTCCATGTGGCGTGCCTTGATGATGCCCATGACAGTCTGCTTGGCCACGCGGATATTGTCGAGCAACGGACGGTTGCTGGGGCAAGTGAATGCGCAGGAGCCACATTCGATGCAGGAGGTGACGTCGTTCTTCTCGCAGCCGTCCC
>JAEEGL013563615.1_pt1 | contig 16160 bp, 16 predicted proteins | sample 9134231 | NCBI WGS metagenome assembly JAEEGL01 (sample SAMN16246548, study PRJNA631951) | gut metagenome | biome: gut microbiome; feature: rumen; material: fiber-attached | host: Bos | place: Iran: Karaj | collected 2018-10
TACGGTGCGGCAACGACAACACGGCCTCGGTCTATGACGAACGGGGGATTCTATTCATATGAGAGGAGAAAAAGCTATGGGTATTTTCAACAGATGGTTCAGAGGACGGGACGCTCCCAGGGACTCCACGGCGGGCAGTTCGTACCGCTTCTTCTTCGGCGGCACGACCTCCGGCAAGACCGTGACGGAACGCTCCGCCATGCAGATGACGGCGGTGTATTCCTGCGTGAGGATACTTGCCGAGGCGATAGCGGGACTGCCGCTCCACCTCTACCGATACGGCGAGAACGGCAGCAAGGAAAAGGCAATCGACCATCCGCTCTACGCGCTGCTCCACGATGAGCCGAACCCGGAAATGACGTCGTTCGTTTTCAGGGAAACGCTCATGACGCACCTGCTCCTGTGGGGGAACGCCTATGCGCAAATCATCCGCAACGGCAAGGGCGAGGTCGTGGCTCTGTACCCGCTGATGCCGAACCGCATGACCGTGGACAGAGATGAACAGGGGCAGCTCTATTACGAGTATCAAACCTCGCAGGACGACGCCCACACCATGAAAGGCTCCGTGGTCAGGCTCTCGCCGAGGGACGTTCTCCACGTGCCGGGGCTGGGCTTTGACGGGCTGGTCGGGTATTCGCCAATCGCTATGGCAAAGAACGCCATCGGGCTTGCCATTGCCACCGAGGAGTACGGCAGCAAGTTCTTCGCCAACGGCGCGACGCCGGGCGGCGTGCTGGAGCATCCGAACGTGGTGAAGGACCCGGAGCGTGTGAGAACAAGCTGGAACGCGGCGTTCGGCGGCTCTGCAAACGCAAACAAGGTGGCAGTCCTCGAAGAGGGCATGAAATACACGCCCATCTCCATCTCGCCCGAACAGGCGCAGTTTCTGGAGACGAGGAAGTTCCAGATAGACGAGATCGCCCGTATCTTCCGAGTGCCGCCGCACATGATTGGTGACCTTGAGAAGTCCAGCTTCTCCAATATCGAACAGCAGAGCCTTGAGTTCGTGAAGTACACGCTCGATCCCTGGGTATGCAGGTGGGAGCAGTCGATGCAGAGGGCACTCTTAAAGCCCGATGAGAAGTCGGCGTATTTCCTGAAATTCAATGTGGACGGTCTGCTCCGGGGCGACTACCAGAGTCGCATGAACGGCTACGCTGTGGGGCGACAGAACGGCTGGATGAGCGCGAACGACATCAGGGAGCTTGAGAACCTCGACCGCATCTCTGCGGAGGACGGCGGCGACCTGTATCTCGTGAACGGCAACATGGTACCGCTCGTGTCCGCAGGCGCGGCGTATGCGGCGACCACACAGGAAACGGAGGAATCTTCAAGTGAAGAAACAGAAAACCAAGCACAACAGCGGCTTCAGGAAAGGAGGCAGAAACACGCATGAACAGAAAGTTTTGGAACTGGGTGCGAAACGAGGAGCCGGATACGTTCGGCAGCGACCGAACGCTCTACCTCGACGGGGAAATATCCGATGAGACATGGTTCGGCGACGAGGTCACTCCCGCGCTCTTTAAGAGCGAACTGGAATCCGGGGACGGCAACATCACGCTCTGGATCAACTCGCCCGGCGGGGACGTGTTCGCGGCGGCGCAAATCTACAATATGCTGATGGACTATCCGCATGACGTGACCGTCAAGATCGACGCGCTTGCGGCGTCGGCGGCATCTGTTATCGCTATGGCGGGTACGAAGGTGCTGATGAGTCCCGTGGCCATGCTCATGGTGCATAATCCCGCCACCATCGCCATCGGCGACAGCGAGGAGATGCAGAAAGCCATCGATATGCTCCGCGAGGTCAAGGAAAGCATTATGAACGCCTATGAGATCAAGTCCGGGCTTTCCCGACACAAGATTTCGCAGCTCATGGACGCGGAGACCTGGATGAACGCAAAGGAAGCGGTCAAGCTCGGCTTTGCCGATGAGATTCTCTTTTCCGGCACTCAGGATAAAGCGCCTGACGACGACGGAACCGGGATGCTCTTTTCACGCAAAGCGGTGACGGATTCGCTGCTTTCAAAGCTGATCCCGAAACGCCCGGAGAAATCCAAGAACACAGTCAAAGCAAGCGACCTTGAGAAGCGGCTCTCGCTTCTCTCACACTAATTTTATGGAGGTATTTATCATGACCAAGATTATGGAACTTATGGAAAAGCGCGCAAAGGCGTGGGAGGCGGCCAAGAACTTCCTCGACAGCCATTCTGACAACGGCGGCAACGTGTCCGCAGAGGACGCCGCAACCTACGACCGCATGGAAAAAGAGGTCACCGACCTCACGCACGACATCGAGAGGCTCCAGCGCCAGGAGGAGATCGAGAAGATGATGAACGCTCCGACTTCCTCTCCGCTGACCGCCAAGCCCGGTGTGACCGAGGACAAGAGTGAGCCGACCGGCAGAGCGTCCGCCGCCTACAAGAAGGCGTTCTGGGACAACATCCGTCATCCCGGCAATCCCGCCGTCCGCAATGTGCTGGAGGAAGGCAGCGACGCCAACGGCGGCTATCTCGTTCCGATCGAATTCGAGCATACCCTTGTGCAGGCGCTCAATGAGAACAACATCATGCGTACCATCGGCTGCAAGATCATCACCACGCAGAACGAGCGCAAGATTCCCGTGGCGAACGGACACACGCAGGCGGCATGGACGGCGGAGAACGGCGCCTACACCGAAAGCAATCCCACCTTCGGGCAGACCAGCATTGACGCTTTCAAGCTGACCGACCTCATCAAGGTATCCGATGAGCTGCTTTCCGACAGCTTCTTCGATATCGAGGGCTACATCTCCGAGGAGTTCGGACGCGCCTTCGGTGAAGCCGAGGAAGATGCTTTCATCAACGGCGCTATCCAGACCGGGCAGACGGCTATCGACAGACCGACCGGTCTCATGATCGCCGCAGCCGCCGGCGGTGCTCCGTCCGGCGTGACCACTGCCGCGAACAACAAGATCGACGCTGATGAGCTTATCAGCCTTGTGTATTCTCTCAAGGCTCCGTATCGCAGCAAGGCAAAGTTCCTCATGAATGACGCCACCGTCGCGTATATCAGGAAGCTCAAGGACGGCAACGGTGTGTATATGTGGCAGCCTGCCCTTACCGCCGGTGAGCCTGACAGACTGCTCGGCTATCCGCTCTACACCTCTCCGAAGGTGCCTGTGATGGCGGCAAGCGCGAGGGCTATCGCATTCGGCGATTTCTCCTGCTACTGGATCGCGGACAGAGCCGGACGCACCATGAAGCGCCTGAACGAGCTTTACGCTACCAACGGACAGGTCGGCTTTACCTGCACGGAGCGCGTGGACGGCAAGCTCATCCTTACCGAAGGCATCAAGATTCTTGATATGCACGCCTGATAAGGAGGGACGACCATGAGCTATAACGCAAAGAACTATACCGAACAGGGCGGCGATGTGACGCACATCGGCGGCAAGCTGATTATTGAGGAGGGAGCCTCTGTTGAGGGGCTCCTTTCCACTCCTGCGGAGAACCAGACGGACAGCGTGGCAACGTCCATAGCTGATCTGAAATCGGACTTCAACAGCCTGCTTGCAAAGCTGAAAACCGCAGGGCTTATGGCTGCGGACGAATCGTAACCAGATAACCATGCCGCTCGTGGGTGTACTCCTGCGGGCGGCGTTTATGAAGGGAGTGAGACTATGGCGATCATAACGCTTGACGAGGCAAAGACCTATCTGCGTGTGGACTATGCCGATGAGGATGAACTTATCACGAATTTCATATCAACTGCGGAAAAGCTGGTGCAGGATATGGCACGGCTCTCTGACGATGACTGGAGCGCCGCAGATGAAGATACTCTTGCTCGTGTGCGGATAGCCGTCCTCTATACGGTGGCGTATCTCTATGAGCATCGTGAGGAGGCAGACCACAGTGCGCTGAACCTGACGCTCCGCTCCCTTCTTTTCGGCATACGGGAGGAGGGATTCTGATGAATATCGCGGCAATGCGAGTAAAGGTGACTTTCCAGAAGAACGAGGTCGTGTCGGATAAGTACGGCAACCGCAAAAACACCTGGACGGACTATTTCTCCTGCTGGGCGACCGCAGGCGCAAACAATGCGATAAGCGGCACGGGAACCGGCTCGGAGTCAACGGGTGCGGTCATCCGCTCCGAGGAATCCCTCGCCTTTACCTGCAGGTGGTGCGCGGCTCTGGCGGCGGTCACTTCCACGGGATACCGCATCCTCTGCGAGGGCAAGACCTACAACATCGTCTATGTGAATCCGATGGGCTTCAAGCATAACAGCATCAAGTTTTCCTGCGAACTGGAGGGAGCGTCATGAGCCGCCGTGTATCCGTGGACGGCATGGCGGACGCCATCATGGAGGAACTGACGAAGTATTCCGACCTTGCCGCCGATGAACTGAAATCCGCCGTGAAGTCCACGGCGCAGTCGGTCAGGAAGGACATCCAGGCATCCGCACCGTCACGCACGGGGAAGTACAAGAAATCGTGGTCGGTAAAGACCATGAAGGAAACAGCGGAATCCATCGACCTTGTGGTGCATTCAAGGAACCGATACCAGCTTGCCCACCTCCTGGAACACGGCCACGCCAAGCGCGGCGGCGGCAGGACACAGGCAAGGCCGCATATCGCGCCTGCGGAACAGGCGGGCAATGAGAAACTTGTAAAAACCATCGAGCGGAAACTGAAAGGATGAGCCTATGACACATGAAGAAATCGTAACCATGCTGGAGGAGGCGAACCTTCCTCTTGCATACGACCATTTTGCCGAGGGCGAGTCGCCGGAGCCGCCTTTTCTCATCTTCCTCTTTCCGGGGACTGACAATATGTTCGCCGACAACAGGGTGTGGCAGAAGATCAATCAGCTGAACATCGAGCTGTACACGGACGAAAAGTCGCCGGAAACGGAAGAAACCATCGAGGACATCCTGGACTCCTACGACATCCCGTATGAGAAGTCGGAATACTGGATCGAATCGGAAAAAATGTACGAAGTGCTTTATCAAACAGAAATCATTTATGGAGGTAACTGATTATGCCTAACACAAACAACAAGGTCAAGTTCGGTCTGAAGAACTGCCACTACGCGCTCGTCACGCTTGCCGCTGACGGGACTGCCACATTCGGAACGCCTGTGGCTATGCCGGGTGCTGTATCCCTCTCGCTTGACGCGGAGGGCGAGAACGAGCCGTTCTACGCCGATGATTCCGTGTACTACATGGTATCCGACAACAACGGCTACTCCGGCGATCTGGAGCTTGCGCTCATCCCGGAGAGTTTCCTTACGGACATCCTGCACGAGACGGAGGACAGCAACGGCGTCCTTTACGAGAACAAGGATGTGGAGCCGGAGCATTTTGCCCTGCTCTTTGAGTTTACGGGTGACAAGAGGAAGATCCGCCACTGTATGTATTACTGCTCGGCGAGCCGTCCCTCCGTGTCCGGTAATACCCGCGAGGACTCCACCGAGGTGCAGACGGAAACGCTCTCGCTGACCGTTTCTCCTCTTCCGAGCGGACTGGTCAAGGTCAAGACCGGCACGAACACCACCGATGCGGTCTACAACGCTTGGTATAACTCGGTCTATGAGCCGTAGACGGGAAACAACAATTAAGGAGGGCTGACCTATGGCAGTAACAAAAACCATCGCCGTTGACGGCAGGAACGTTACTTTTCGCGCCTCTGCCGCCATCCCGCGGCTTTACAGAAACAAATTCCACAGGGATATCTACCGCGACCTGAACGAGCTGCAGAAAGGCATCGATGAGAACAACGCCGAGGCGTCGAGCCTTGACACCTTCTCTCTGGAGCTTTTTGAGAACATCGCATGGCTCATGGCAAGGCACGCCGATACGTCCGTTCCCGACTCTCCAGAAGAGTGGCTGGACGGATTCAACACCTTTTCGATTTATGAGGTGCTGCCGCAGATCATCGAACTGTGGGGCATCAACACGCAGCAGCAGGTCGAGTCTAAAAAAAACATCCCGCCACGGAGCGGGAAATGACCACTCCGCTGTTTCTGCTCCGATGTGTGCAGATCGGGCTTTCCATCTCGGAGCTCGACCTGCTCACCATCGGGACGGTGAACGATATGTACGCGGAAATGTCAAACGACGACTGGGATTACGCGCAGGTCGCTACCCAGGAGCAGATGGACAGATTCTAACGAAGGGAGGCAGGACGCATGGCTGACAGAATCAAGGGTATAACAGTCGAGATCGGCGGCGATACGACCGGCCTCTCGAAAGCCCTGTCCGGCGTAAACAAAGAGATAAAATCCACGCAGACACAGCTGAAGGACGTCAATAAATTACTGAAACTCGATCCCACCAATACAACGCTTTTGCAGCAGAAACAGCAGCTCTTAAAGACCGCTATCTCCGAAACCAAAGACAAGCTCACGCAGCTCAAGTCCGTGCAGGACCAGATGGACGAGGGCTTGAAGAACGGCACGGTCACGAAGCAGCAGTATGACGCATGGCAGAGGGAAATTGTCGAGACAGAAAACGAACTGAAGAACCTGCAGAAGGAACTGGACAATTCCTCCACGGCAATGACGAAAATGACCGCCGCCGGGGAGAAGCTCCAGTCCGTAGGCGATACGATTTCCGGCGTGGGAAAGAAAATGCTCCCCGTAACCGCTGGCATTACGGCTCTCGGCACGGCGGCAGTCACGACCGCCGCGAACTTTGAGTCCGCTATGTCGCAGGTGCAGGCTACGATGGGCATCACAAAAGACTCCATGTCCGAGGTGGACGGTCAAAGCGTCAACACGATGGATACCCTGTCCGACCTTGCCAAGGAAATGGGCGAGACCACGGCATTCTCCGCCACGGAGTGCGCCGAGGCGCTGAATTACCTCGCCCTTGCCGGATATGACACACAGCAGATGTGCGATACCCTCCCGACCGTCCTGAACCTTGCAGCTGCGGGCGGCATGGAGCTTGCCACGGCGTCGGATATGGTGACGGACGCCATGTCCGCGCTCGGCATGGAGACATCGGACGCGGACATCATGGTCGACCAGATGGCAAAGACGGCGTCCAGCACCAACACCTCCGTGGAGCAGCTTGGCGAGGGCATCCTCAAAATCGGCGCGACCGCAAAGGGCATGGCGGGCGGCACGGCGGAACTGAATACGGCACTCGGCATCCTTGCCAACAACGGCATCAAGGGAGCCGAGGGCGGCACACACCTTCGTAACGTCATCCTTTCCCTGCAGGAGGGCTGCGAGGACGGAGCGATTGCCGTGGGCGATATGTCCGTGCAGGTCTATGATGCGGAAGGCAATATGCGCTCCCTCAACGACATCCTCGGCGACATGAACACGGCGATGGACGGCATGACCACGGCCGAGAAGAACAACATCATCAGCAAGATTTTCAATAAGACCGACCTTGCTTCGGTGAACGCTCTGCTTGCCAACACGGGCGATACTTGGGACGATTTGCAGGCATCCATCACCGATTCCGCCGGCGCGGCACAGCAGATGGCGGACACACAGCTTGATAACCTGCAGGGACAGCTGACGCTGTTGAAGTCCGCATTGGAGGGACTCGCCATCTCCATCGGCGAGATTCTCATGCCCTACATCAAGTCCATCGTTTCTCATATACAGAGCTTCGTGGACTGGCTGAACAGCCTCGATGAGCGGACACAGAAAATCATCGTGACGGTGGCGCTTGTGGTGGCGGCAATCGGTCCCGTGCTGATCATCGTGGGCAAGGTCATCTCCTCGGTCGGCACGATCATGACCATCATTCCAAAGGTCGTGTCTCTGATGGGAACGGTCAAGACCGCGATGGCGGGACTGAGCGCCACAATGGCGGCAAACCCCATCGGGCTTATCATCACGGCGATTGGACTGCTGGTGGCGGCGTTCATCTACCTGTGGAACAACTGCGAGGGATTCCGGGAATTCTGGATCAACCTGTGGGAAAAGCTCAAAGAGATAGCTGTTGCCGTATGGAACGGTATCAAGGACTTTTTCGTTTCGGCTTGGGAGGCTATCAAGTCTACGGCGGAAACCGTCTGGAACGGGATAAAGGATTTCTTTACCGGGATATGGGACGGCATCAAAAATACAGTCACTACCGTCATGAACGCTATCCATACGGTGATTTCTACTGTCTGGAATGCGATAAAGACCGTTTTTGAGACGGTTTTCAATGTGATAAAGACGGTCGTTTTGACCTACTTCAATATCTACAAGACCATCATCGAAACGGTGCTGAACGTCATAAAAACGGTGGTGACTACGGTCTGGAATGCCATCAAAACGGCAGTGGAGACTGTGGTAGGCGGAATCAGCAGTTTCCTCTCCACAGCCTGGAACGCCATCAAGTCTACGGTCGAGACCGTGATGAACGCGATCCATACGGTCATCTCCACGGTCTGGAACGCGATAAAGACCGTTTTTGAAACTGTGTTCAATGTGATAAAGACGGTGGTCACGACTTATTTCAATGTCTACAAGACCATCATCGAAACGGTTCTGAATGCCATCAAGACGGTGGTGACCACGGTATGGAACGCCATAAAAGCCGTTGTCGATACTGTCCTTAACGCCATCAAGACGGCAGTTACCGCAGCATGGAATGCCATCAGCACGACCACATCTACGGTATTCAATGCCGTAAAAACCACGGTCAGCACGATTTGGAACGCAATAAAAACAGCGGTGACTACGGTCGTGAATGCAATCAAGACCGCTATCAGCACGGCTTGGAACGCTGTCAAGACAACCACCTCCACGGTATTCAACGCCGTAAAGAGCGTGGTCACTTCCATTTGGAACGGCATCAAGACGGCGGTCATAAATGTGGTCAACAGCATAAAGTCCGGCATCAGCAATGGCTTCAATGCAATAAAGAACACCGTCTCCAATATCGTGAACGGCATCAAGAACACGATCTCCAATGTGTTCAATACCATTTGGAGTACGGTCTCCGGCATCGTGAACAAGCTGAAATCGGTGTTCAACTTCAGCTGGAGCCTGCCGAAGATCAAGCTGCCGCATTTCTCTATTTCCGGCAGTTTCTCGCTGAACCCGCCGTCCATTCCGCATTTTTCCGTGGACTGGTACAAGAAGGCAATGTCCGGCGGCATGATTCTGAAAGACGCCACGATTTTCGGTCAGAGCGGCGGAACGCTCCTCGGCGGCGGAGAAGCCGGGGACGAGGCTGTGGTGGGCGTGTCCTCCCTGCGCTCCATGATACAGGACGCGGTGCAGGGCGCGGCGCTGTCGCTCTCCGGTGACCAGCCGCTTATCAACATACAGGAAATGAGCGTGAGGAGCGATGATGATATCCGCAAGATTTCGCAGCAGCTTAACACGCTCCTGACTGCAGGCAGACGAGCGAAAGGATATATCTGATATGGGCTTTTCATTTAACGGCACGACTTCCCAGTCTATGGGGATCGCCACAAGGATCACAACTGAAAACCGTATGCCGGATATTCGGAACAACACCATCACCATGCCGGGACACGAGGGCGTATTCGACTTCGGGGAAACCGTTGGCGAGAGGAAGATACAGATTTCCTGCTTCATCCCTCCGGGGAACAGCGATGAGGACTTCCTCTCGCTCAAGGACGATATCGTAGCATGGCTGAATCCTGACAACGGACTCTGCCCGCTCATCCTCGACAAGGAACCGGGACGGGTGTATTCGGCACGGCTGAACGAGGGCTTCTCCTTTGATAAGGCGGTGCGCAATTCCTGCACCTTCGACCTGGTGTTTTTATGTCCCGATCCGTATGCCTATGCCGCTGCGGACGAAACATACACCATCGCGCAGACCGGGGATTCCACGGTGACAAGGACGCTTGGAAACGCCGTCTCCCTGCCTGTGTATTCGCTGACGGGCGTTATCCCGTCCGGCACTTCTACCTACATCACGATCACCACCAACGGCAGCGAACTGAAGATCACGGGCAGGCTTGCAAGCGGAGAAACGCTGGTCATAGATTCGGCACTCATGACGGCGAAGGTGGTGGACGGAAACGGCAATACGCTCCGAAACGGTCTGCCGCTCCTCTCGGAGCTTAATTTCCCGGCTTTGAATGTAGGCGCAAACACGGTCACAGTCGCCGTCACGGGCAGCGGCGTGGCCTTTACGGAACTGAACATATCGGCAAGGAGCCGCTGGAGGTGATTTTATGGCTTTGAAAAATACGATGAACACGCAGGACGCTTTTACCGGGCAGGTGCCGTTCTCGTGGGGCGCGGACGGGCTGTGGCGGTTCAATGAAACCGAGCCTGACGCGAACACCTGCACGGCTGACTCCTCCGGCAACGGCAGGGACGCCTACATCAACAACTGGAGCGGCACGACTGCCGATTTCAAGACGGGGCATCTCGGTAACTATTTTCAGATGAACATCAACAATCCGTCCTCTGAAAAGACCTATCTGCGCGTCACGAATGACGGTGCGATGTTCTCGGATATCGGAGACAGAATTATTGTCGGCGGGTGGTTCAAGCCTACCACCTATTCGGTCGGCAACACCTATACACCTCTGCTCTCCACAAGAGCAGGCACGGGCAATCCGATTTTTTACCTGTCGCTCATCCGCGGCAAGCCGAGGATCATGCTCTACAATTCCTCCGGCTCCCTGATTCTCGACACATCGGTCACGCCGTCCTTCTCGTTTGTGAACGGCGGCTGGTATTTTATCGCCGCTGTGATAGAGCCGGATAATCAGAAAGCCTGGTATGTGGTCGGCGACAGGGAAAGCGGCGAGGTGTGGACTTCCTCCGCACTTACCATCAACGGGACGCTGAACCGCTCCTGTACAGCAGACCTTGTCTGGGGAATGCTGAATACCTCATACTGGTACGCGGGCGGCTTTGACGACTGGTTCTTGAACTGCGACGCCGACGTTACGGCAGACGATATCGCCGAATGGTTCTCAAAATCCCTGTCTGCGAACGGCGCGGACACGGACGCTGCTGTGGATGGGCTGACCACAGAAGGCTCCGTCTCGCTGAAAGCCGACAATGGAGTCTATCCCGTCATCGCCGTCTTGACCACAGCCGCCACGGAGTGCGGGATAACAGGCAATGGCAGAGTTTCTGCCAACGCGGAATACTCGCCGGGCGTGACGTCAATTCCGCTGATAGAAACGTCCACTTCGGACGACCTGACAGCTTGGACTGACTGGATTTCTGTCGGGACGGGCGGTGCATTGCAGTCTCCGTCAAAGGCATATATCCGCTACAGGGTGACGCTTGCCACCACGAACACGGCAAGAACGCCTGTGCTGACGGCCATCAATCTGTACGACAATCCTAAACCGCTCTATTCACAGCTTGGATATGCCCGTCCCGTCATTCTTGACAGCAGCGGAAACGCCGAGGCAGTGCTGGACAACGCCTACGACATCATTGTCACGAGCGAGATCAACGGCATCGACACGCTGGAGTTCAAGCTGCCGTTCCGTGACGGCAAGCGGGAGTATGTCGCCAATGAAAAACAGGTGCGGATCGTATCGGATACCTACCGCATCCGAACGGTGACGGACGATAAGGACGAGAGCGGCAAAGCCATCACTTCGGTGTATGCGGAGGCGGCGTTCTATGACCTGTCCTTTTCCGTCAAGAAGGAAGAAACGGAATTCACAGCCGATACCGCCGATGTGCCGATGGCGTATGCCCTGCAGGGCACGGATTGGGAGGTCGGCACTGTCAACGTCAGTACCAAGCGGACGTGGACTTCGACCGAGGACAACGCCCTCTCCATCCTGCGCAGGGTACAGAGCCTTCACGGCGGCGACCTGATTTTTGACAACGCCAACAAAGTGGTGAACCTGCTGACTTTCTCCGGCACGGACTCCGGTGCTTTATTTTGTTACCGAAAGAACATGAAGTCTATCCAGAGGGTGATCGACACCACGAGCCTTATCACGAGGCTTTACGCTGTCGGTGCGGACGGCATGACTTTTGCCTCCATCAATGACGGCAAGCCCTATGTGGAGGACTTCACCTATACGAGCGAAATCCGTATCAAGACGCTTGACTGCTCAAATTTCACGAACCCCTATCAGATGCTGGACTTTGCCAATATGCGCCTTGCGGATTATGCCACGCCGAGGATTTCCTATGTGCTGAAAGCGGTGGATTTGTCTGTGCTGACGGGCTACGAGCATGAGGCTTGGAACCTCGGCGATACGGTCATGGTGGTGGATGAGGATTTGGACTTGTCCATCAAGACAAGGATCGTCCGCAGGGAATACAACCTGCAGGAGCCGTGGAATACAGTGCTGGAATTGTCGACCACGCTTCGTGAACTGGGCGATTCCACGGCGCAGTGGGATGCCGCCGCCGACATTCTGGAGGGCGCGAACTACATCGACAACCAGCAGCTCCAAAACTTCGTGCCGTTCAACCATCTGAAAAATTCCCGCGGAGACGATGGTTTTGCCTATTGGACGAATTCCGGCTTTTCGGTGGATGGGAATAACGGCGTGACAGGCACGGCATCCTTCAAGTGCGAGGGCGCGTACAACGCCACCAAGTACATGGAGCAGACCGTCACTCCCTCCAACCGTGACAGCTATACCTTTTCCGCGCAGATAGCCACGGAGAACCTCAGTCTCGGCAGCAGCGGACAAGTCGGCGTGGAGATCGTGATCGAGTACGAGGACGGCAGCACGGAAACGAGGACGATTGACCTGATCTCCTCATCGGATGCGGAGGGATGATGATGGCAAGTTTTACTCATGTGCATGGCACGGTAAGCCCACAGTATGGCAGGGTCGCAAAGATCACGGTCAGAGTATTTGTGAATGACTGCACGGGGACGGTATATATCACGGACATGAATTTGCAGGACGGCTCCCTTGCATCCGGTTGGGTCGGTCATGTAAGCGAGATAGAGTGGACACAGGACGGTGATTAAATGGTTGATTTTGAACGCTTTGTAGAGGTTATTTCCAAAAAAGAGGATAAGCGTGTGGTCAATATCACCGCCCGTCCGATTGTCACAGACTGCGAGGGCGATATCTGGTTTACCGACCTTATGCTCCAGGAGGGCGATATGCTGTCGGGATATACGCCTCACACGAAGGGGCTTCTCAAGGAATCGGAGAATGATCCCGTATGGTTCAACGGCATCGTCCGCTCGGAAGAAACGGTAATCCTTTTAAACCTCGGCGGCACATCGGCGGGGCTGGACATCCACCTCTATCCGAAACAGGACATGGACGGCGGAACAGTCACACTTGCCCAGGGTGTCGGCGGTCAGAAAGCGACCTTCCCGAACGCCATGAACGCCGGGGACGATGTAGCTCTGCTTGCGTCCTCACGGGAATGCACGAGGAACGGCAGTAAGGAAAATAAGTACGGCTTCTTCCAGTACAGCGCAGCGTGGGACTCCAAGCACATCGTGTCCCTGCCGCAGGGCAAGTCCGCACAGCTTTTGTATTCGATGCAGGAAATGGACGATGGAGAGACGCTTTTGTGATAGCTTCACGAGAATTTGACGAAATTCCGCTGAACCGTTGAAATGTTAATAATTTCACGGTATACTTATACCCAATAACGATTTAGCGTGCCGCCTCGGACTTCACAAAAACCATATATGAAAGTTTTTGCTCGTCCTCGGCTGGCAGCTGATGCCGTTATTGAGTATAAAAATGGCATTTTGTTGACCATAAGAGCAGAAAAAAGTTGTAGAAGAATGTTCTTTTATTTTTGGGATTATTATCGAAAGGAAGCTTTATAATGCAAATTAGATATGTGGAAAGCGAATCAATGTCTGTACAAGGCAAAAAAGATGAAGTTTACAGGAAATATAGTAAAGAGTGGAATATTAGAGAGCAAGGAGGAGGCAATGGTAATTGGTTGTTGACCAAAAAAAGTGATGTACTTGTAGATGGGGTAAGTTATCGTAGTTTTGTACTTGAGCATTACGGTAAATCTAGATTGACACAAAAACTTGTTGATACATTTATTGAGGATATAAATAATGGTAATGTAAAACTATGACAGCATGTTTTTTGTAGATTTTGAGAATAGTTCATAGTACTACAACTTCCATCTTATCTAATCGAACAAATCAATACTCAAAGAGCGTCTCTTCGGAGGCGCTTTTCTTATGTGCCCATCGGGAGGTGATGGCTTGGACAGATTAAAGGGAAAGAAAATCATGGTGTGGACTTTCATGGGCAACACCAGGATGTATAACGCTCTGCGCGACTACGGTGACCGCATCAGCCAGATCGGTCTGTTCTCCTTCAAGGTCAGGGCAACCGGGGAGATTTATGAGACGGGCGTTTCCATCTCGTCCATGATGACCTACATCAATATGTGGCCGCACATCAAGTGGCTGCTGACCATTTCCAATGACGGCTACAACAGCATTTTTGCCGCCCTGCGGGACAACACAAACGGCGCACAGGATACCTTTCTCTCGGAGCTTATCCGCATCATGCAGAAATACCCGTGGTGTGACGGTATCGACATCGACCTCGAAAAAGGCGATGGATATTCCACGCACGAGGCGTCCACGGCGATGTTTCGCAATATCTACAACACGGTCAAAGCCTATGACTCTTCCAAGCTGATGAACATCTGCCTACCGGGTATGACGAGCGTCAACGGCTCGGTCGGCGGCGAGAACTGGTGCGTGTATGCCGACCTCAACAATTACTGCGATACCGCGTCCATCATGAGCTACGGCATGGCATGGGCAGGCTCCGCGCCGGGACCGGTGTCCCCGCGTTCGTGGCTTGAGGGCATCTACGACTATACGTCCCAGGTCATGGACACGGAAAAGGTGTTCCTCGGAATGCCCGCCTACGGATGGAACTGGCAGATATACGACAAGCCCGCGAACATCGGCAAGACCTATCGTGGCACTTCGCAGACATATTACGCTGCGCAGAACTGGCTCAAGGGCGTGTATAACTTCACGGACGATGAGCCGCCGCAGCCGTTCATTCCGTTCGTGGGCTATTGGGACGATAACAACAAAGTGCCGTGGGCGCTCCCTCATGTGTACGACTACATGGAAGGACGGGATGCCGACAGCTACGAGTACCCGCAGATGAGCGGGACTTACAATGGCAGGCACTATCTGACCGCCTACGGCAAACAGCAGAAAACAGAGTTTGAAAACATCATCATCGACCATGACGGCGGCAACTATGCAAGCGCATCCGGCATCGTGTCTGTCGAGAACGGCGTGGCCACGCTCGGTGACGAAGGAGCGGTCACCTATAACTTTACCGTCAGCACGGCAGGAACTTATGATGTGGCGGTTCGGCTCTGCTATCCCTTCTGGGACAAGAACGGCATCTATGTGTCGCTTGATGGAGCGACCACGCACTTTACGGAGAGCCGCCTGTGGTGGCCGTATTGGAGGACTACTTTCTGGACTACGCTGGCAAGCGGCGTGAGCCTTTCGGTGGGAACGCATACGCTGAAGATTTCGGTCGATGTGAAGGGCGTACAGTTCTACGGTTTCCGCGTCTGTTCATCCTTTTCTGAAGCACCGTCCGCAGGAGAAGCGGTCTATTCCTTCTCCCCACGCCGATTCAAGGACGTGAACGGCGATTGGGTCGGTCCCGACCGTGGATTCCGTCTGACGCTTGAGATGCTCCGCAGAAAGCCCGATTCCGCTCTTGTATGGTACGAGGACTTCCGGGACTACGGCGTGCTGGAAACGAACTACTGGACGGTGCTGTCCGGCTCATGGGAAGTGTGGCGGTCGGATGAGTATTCCACGGAGCGCGTCTACTCCCAGCTTGACGGCAAAGGACAGCTTGCGTGGAAATATGACGGCTTTTCTGACATCCACCTGCGGGCAAGGCTGGCATTTCCGGCGGATGGGAGCGGCAAGGCGGGCGTGTTCTGCGGTAACCTTTTCTGCTGTCTGAATTACGACAGTCAGGCGGTGGAGTTATACAACGGCTCCACACTCATTGACAGCTACAGCCAGGAGATCACGAGGACGCCTAACGCAGCCCTTCGGACTGATCCGAATATGTACACAGTGGAGATGCGTATCCGTGGGAACAAGGTGCGCGTTTATTCCGGCTCGTCCTATACGCTGCGGTTCACGGCAACGGTCAGCGGTTTCTCCGGCGGCTACGCAGGTTACCGCTCTGACAACAGGACGGTCTGCGAACTGATGCGTCTTGGGGACGCCTGGACTTACGAGCCGTATGA
>JAEEGL013886874.1_pt1 | contig 16160 bp, 9 predicted proteins | sample 9134231 | NCBI WGS metagenome assembly JAEEGL01 (sample SAMN16246548, study PRJNA631951) | gut metagenome | biome: gut microbiome; feature: rumen; material: fiber-attached | host: Bos | place: Iran: Karaj | collected 2018-10
ATCAGATTACGAATCGGAAGTTTGACGGAATGCTAATAACCGGTGCGCCCCTTGATTATATTGAGTTTGAGGTTGTTACGTACTGGAAGGAACTCTGCATCATTATGGACTGGGCTAAGGTTCACGGCCATTGCACATTCTTCTTATGCTGGGGTGCCTTTGCGGGACTGTATCACCATTTCGGGATACATCATAAGTTCTATGAAAAGAAGTTATCGGGTGTATATGCGCACAGGGTACTTAAGCCTACATCGCCTTTATTCAGAGGCTTTGACGATGTTTTCTATGCACCTCATTCACGCGAGATATATGTGGATAGTTCCGATGTAGAGAAGATTTCGGAGTTAGAAATCATGGCTGAGTCGGATAAAGCAGGAATAACCATATTAAAAACAGAAGATTCTAAGATGTTCTTCGTATTCTGTCATCTGGAGTACGATGCGACCACCTTATCCGATGAGTATCACAGAGACCTGGGCAAGGGCATGAATCCGGATATCCCGGTCAATTACTTCCCGGGAGATGATCCGAAGAACGATCCTGTCGTCAACTGGAGATCAGCAGGTCAGTTATTCTACACGAACTGGCTGAATTATTACGTGTACCAGTCAACCCCATATGATGTGGCTAAGATCGGCGAAGATGTAGACATTACGCAGGCTGAAGATGTCAGTTACGGAATGTACATATAATTGCACTTAATGACTGTAATTCAGTGCGCTTCCCTGTATCTTTTTGCTTTCATATACACCGCTGTCGGCCATTTTATACAGTTCTTCGAAGGATAACTTATTGCCTTGTTTGAAGAATGCAGCACCGGCGCTGACATGGATTTCTCTGCCTTCAAGCTCAGGAATATCCATATGGGCCACTTCTTTAAAGATGCGGTCCATTACCAATTTGCCGGCTTCTTCATTATCTATATTCATAACATATGCGGCATACTCATCACCACCCAATCGGAAGATTATATCTTCGTCACGGAAGGTGAGTTTTAAGGCATCTGCTATTCCGCGGATTACCTTATCTCCGACATTATGTCCGTATTCATCATTGATATCCTTGAACTTGTCAACATCCAGGATGCAGAGCATTCCGGCTTTGTCATTTGCCATGGCATCAATTACTTTGCGTTCGCCGCTGCCGCGGTTTAAAATGCCTGTCATGATATCAGTGCTGGCAAGAATCTCAAGATTCTGACGCTCCTTGGCTGATTCCACAATGTCATCTACATTCTTGAATCCGGCTAACATATCGCTGTCCGGAATATTGGCATTGATGGAAACGTATGTGAACTGATAATAATGTACCTCGCCGTTATCCATGACACGGTAACTTGACACATATTCCGAATTATTCGCAAGTTTTCTCTTGACCGTATCCAGAGATATGGCATCATACATCCACTCCTGATCCTCGGAATACACACGATCCTTAACGTACTGCTTATAGAGTACATCATAGGGATATATCTTATCACCGGCACCCTCCATACCCTTGGTAACATAGCCGTCAAGCTTAAGGATTACCACGTCGCCAGTCTTGGGATTGATCTTAAATATGTTATAGTAATCGCGGCTTAAGGTCTCCACGATATCTAACTGTTCTCTTAAATAGCGCTTATCGGCAATATGCTTACGAATGGATTTGTCGATATCACGGTAGGCAAGAATGAAATTATCCGTTTCTCCCGGTTGTCCGGCAAGCGCAAAGGCCATCTGATGATAGGACATATTTCCGTCATCAGACAGACGCATATAATCAAGTGTAAACATTTCGCCGTCTTGGATACGTGAGAACACAACATCCAACTTAACATCTCTCTGGATACTTTCAATGCTGTTTACCACGCATCTGTCTACGTATTCCTCTATAAAACGGTCATAGTTGTCAAATCTGAATCCGAGTTCAACTGCGTAACGATTTGTGTTTTCTCCGGTTGAACGATACAGATACATCTTCTTTGTCTTGGCATTGATTACCCATATTGTATGATATTCCTTGCCGATTCCGGTAATAATACCGGTTAATCGTCGTATGCGCGAATTAAAATCTTCCACCAGATTGCGCTGATCTTCAGGATAAATTGAGGGATCTATCAATTCATTCTCTTTGATTACTAAATCTGATTGCATATTTCCTCCTGCAAGTTCTGTCATGTGCAAAGTTGTTTGTATAGATAAAATCATACAATAATATGTGCAAAGCGACAATATTTAAAGCAAAAAATCAGATAAAAACTTTTAAAACAATGAACTATGATATGCAGACAATTTAGGGTATAATAAGTACTGCGCGAGAATCATCGGAAGACAGGTAAATAAACAATGGATAAGATAAGAGTCCTTAACAGAAATCAGATTAAATATATCGCCATAATTGCTATGGTGATCGATCATATAGCATGGGCATTTGTTCCGCTTAATTCCGTTCAGGGAGCGGCGATGCACTTTGTAGGACGCTTAACGGGACCTATAATGGGATTCTTTCTTGCGGAGGCTTATCTTCATACAAGAAGTGTACCCAAACTTGCGCTCAGACTCGGCATATTTGCTCTTATATCTTGGTATCCTTTCAGTTTATTTGAGAACGGAACCTGGCCGACTACGGATTTCGGAGTTATATATACGCTGTTTCTCGGTCTTATAGCCGTGTGGATGTGGGATAAGGCCAAGATCGAAGAATGGATGAAACTGCTGATATTTATCGGAATCCTACTGCTGTCGCAATTCGGAGATTGGGTAATAAGCGATGTGCTGTGGCCGTTTTTTATGGTTATATATAAAGACGATAAGATTAGAAAATGGTATTGGTTTGCTGGCGTTTGCGTTTATTCTATCATCAATTCATTTGTATCCATGGGCGTATATAAGGGTATAGCACAATTCGGAATATTTGTTGCAATGTTTATCCTTATGTTTATGTATAACGGAGAGCGTGGAAGCGGACATCCCTTCCATAAGTGGTTTTTCTATATATTCTATCCGTTACATTTGTTCGTGCTTGCATTGATAAGATATGATATGATATAGATTATGAACAGTGAGATTAAGATGAATGTGTCTTCACTTATTCGTAAGGACGGAGACAAAGCCATATATGTAATGTTCACTGACGGAGACAAGGAAGCGGAATTCATTGTCCCTGAATGCAGGCTGCTTAACAATAAGGGTTTCACTGATGAAGAAATAGGCAATCTTATTGAATATATTAAGAATGAGCAGGACTATATATACAACATAGCTAAGAAAGTTAATCCTATAAAAGGCTTTATGGGAAGACAGCAGGGAGTATAGGATGATTTCTTTGTATAGAGTTAAATTCATAACGGTAACATGCGTTATTATAAGTATGTTGGCTTGCTTGTTGGTTTCCTGCGGTAAGACTGATCAGACACAGGAACCGGATGCGGAGGGTAAGGCAGATACACAATATGCAATAGATATAATGACGGAATCCGAGACACAGGCACAAGAGTCAGACAGTGGGGGGAGTTCTGACGAAGACATGATTATATCGGATAATCCGAATGATAATACCGAAAAGGGAGAGCACGAAGGAGAAATGAAGACTAAATACGACAAGCACGGGGCATTACATGTTAACAACAACGGTAAGCTTGTAGATCATAACGGAGAAGTTGTTGCTTTGCACGGTTATTCCACGCATGGCATCAATCTTTATCCCGGATATATTAACAGAGAGTTCCTTGAGTATTTGAGGGATGATTGGCATATAGACATAATCAGATTGGCTATGTACACGGCTGAGCAGAACGGATACTGCATAAGCGGAGACGAGAATAAAGCCGAGCTAATGGACGTGATTGACAGAGGTGTTAAGGCCGCAACGGAGTTGGGATTATATGTAATAATCGACTGGCATATACTCTCTGATTCCAATCCTAATATACATGCCGATCAGGCCATAGACTTCTTTGATAAGGTATCGTCTAAATATTCATCATACGGCAATGTATTCTATGAGATATGTAATGAACCCAATTCCGGATGTTCATGGGATGATATTCGAACATATGCCGACAGAGTGATACCCGTAATCAGAAAGAATGATCCGTACAGCGTTATTCTTGTAGGTACACCCAACTGGAGTCAGCGTGTCGATGAGGCTGTTGCCAATCCCATAACATCAGATGATAATCTTATGTATGTACTTCATTTCTATGCAGATACACACAGGGATGATCTCAGAAATATATGTAAAGATGCACTTAATGCCAAACTTCCGATATTTGTCACCGAATTCGGCACCTGTGCCGCAGACGGCAACGGAGGACACAATAAGGAAGAATCCGATAAGTGGATCAAGTTACTTGATGAGAACCAGATAAGTTACGTGATGTGGAATATCTCCAACAAAAACGAGACAAGCGCAATGCTTGTCCCGGAATGTGATAATGTTAAGGGCCATTATTCGGATGACGACCTTCGTGAGCCTGCGAAGTGGTTCAGAGAAGTGCTTGCAAAAGATGGCAATAATTAATTCGTGAATTAATTATACCGCTTTATTTAATCTTTTAAATGCACTGCTTAGCATCAATTTAATACGGTTTAACTGATTGACTTCACTTGCGCCGGGATCATAATCGATAGCCACTATATTGGCTTCGGGATGTGTCCGGCGTATTTCTTTGATCACACCTTTGCCGACGATATGATTGGGCAGACAACCAAAAGGCTGTGTACATACTATATTAGTAGCACCGCTATGTATAAGTTCTATCATTTCGCCTACTAAGAACCATCCCTCACCGGTCTGATTGCCGATGGATACATAGTCCTTGGCATAATCCACAAGTTCCGTAATCTTACAATAGGGATCAAAATGTTTACTCTTAATAAATGCCTTGTTGGCCGGCTTCTGAAGATATTCCAAAGCTTTGATTCCAAGAGCTGATGCCTTAGCGGAACGAGTACTTGTTCCGAAATGTTCAGCCTTATATATCTGATTATAGAAGCAATAGTGCATGAATCCGAATAACTCGGGCACAACAACTTCGGCTCCTTCTGATTCAAGCAACTCAACAAGATGATTATTGCCGGTAGGAGAGTATTTAACCAGAATCTCACCAACAATTCCGACTTTGGGCTTAACCATATCTTCGTGTATGGGAATAGCATCAAATTCCTTAACCATCTGCCTGCACATCTTCTTAAAGGTCAATATGTTAGGATATTTCTTGCTGCAGAATCTGACACATTTATCTATCCACTTCTTATGAAGTTCCTCAACAGAACCCGGTGTAATCTCATAAGGACGCATTCTGTATACGGTTTTCTGCAATATATCGCCGAATGCAGCGCCGAATGCGGCATGCATAAGGAAACTTAAGTCGATATGGAATCCCGGATTGGATTCAATGCCGCCTAAGTTAAGAGAGATTACCGGTATATGTTCAAGTCCGGCCTTGCGAAGGGCACGACGTATAAATCCTATATAGTTGGTTGCACGGCATCCTCCGCCGGTCTGAGTAATGATCACTGCAACCTTATCGGTATCATATTCGCCCGATTCCAGCGCAGCCATAAGCTGACCGACTACTATAAGTGAAGGATAACATGCGTCATTATTTACATATTTAAGACCTGAATCTATTGCAGATCTGTTGTCGTTATCTAAAACAACAAGGTTATATCCGCAAGCCGACATGGCCGGTCCCAAGATATCGAAGTGGATGGGAGACATCTGGGGACAGAGGATTGTGTACTCCTTACGCATTTTCTCTGTGAAAGGAACCTTGGTAATCGCACTTGAACGAATGGTACGTTCTCCGCCGTTACGCTGCTTAACCTTAAGTGCAGCTATGAGCGAACGCACTCGTATTCTTGCGGCGCCCAGGTTATTGATCTCGTCTATCTTAAGACATGTATATATCTTGTCGGAACCGGAGAGTATATCCGCAACCTGATCGGTTGTAACGGCATCAAGTCCGCATCCGAATGAGTTAAGCTGTATAAGGTCAAGATAATCAACGGTCTTAACAAAGCTTGCCGCAGCATAGAGTCTTGAGTGATACATCCACTGATCCATAACTATAAGGGGGCGCTCAGGCTCAGCCAGATGAGATATGGAATCTTCGGTAAGTACTGCAAATCCGTATGATGTAATAAGCTCAGGAATTCCGTGATTGATCTCGGGATCAAGATGATAAGGCCTTCCGGCTAACACAATACCTTTCTTGCCTGTCTCTTTGAGGTATCGTAAGGTTGCTTCGCCCTTAAGACGCATATCTTCACGGGCTTTCTCCATCTCTTCCCAGGCTTTGTGAACGGCACCAGTAATCTCCCATTCGGGAATCTCGGCAAACTCCTTCTTAAGAGCATCCAAAGCGGTAGCTTCTGATGTGAATGCCATGAAAGGATTCCTCATCTTAACTTCGCCGCGGCCTATCTCTTCAACATTGTTCTTGATATTCTCGGAATAAGAAGTAACAATGGGACAGTTATAGTGGTTGCCCGCATTCTTAAATTCCTCTCGCTCATAGAACAGGGAAGGATAGAAGATGAAATCAACACCTTCGTGTATAAGCCACATAATGTGACCGTGTGCAAGTTTGGCGGGATAACATTCCGATTCGCTGGGGATGGACTCAATACCCAATTCATATAGCTTATGCGTAGAAGAGGGTGAGAGAACCACCTGGTATTTAAGTTGTGTGAAGAATGTGTACCAGAAGGGATAGTTCTCATACATATTAAGGACTCTGGGTATACCCACACGTCCTCTGACAGCCTTGGATGTCTCCAGAGGCTCATAAGAGAATAATCTCTTAAGTTTATATTCAAATAAGTTAGGGATTCCGTTATCTGTTTTGGCCTTACCTAAGCCACGTTCACAACGATTGCCGGAGATATACTGTCTTCCGCCGGAGAATCTGTTGATAGTAAGGCGGCAGTTATTGGTACATCCCTTACACTTGGCCATGCTTGTTTCATATTTAAGTTCGGTGATCTCTTTAAGGGATAACATAGTGGTCTGATAACCGTCTTCATATTGTTCGCGCGCAATAAGTGCTGCACCGAAAGCACCCATGATACCGGCTATATCGGGCCTTATTGCCTCGCAGTCGGCAATTTTCTCAAATGCACGAAGTACGGCATCATTATAGAAAGTTCCGCCCTGTACGACGATATTACGGCCGAGTTCGGCGGCGCTTGATACCTTAATAACCTTAAATAAAGCATTCTTTATAACTGAATATGCAAGACCGGCGGAAATATCGGCAACGGTTGCACCTTCTTTCTGCGCCTGCTTAACCTTACTGTTCATAAATACGGTACATCTGGTACCGAGATCAATGGGATAGGGCGCAAATAAAGCTTCCTTGGCAAATTCCTTAACACTTAGATCCAAAGATGAAGCAAAAGTCTCTATAAAACTTCCGCAACCGGAAGAGCAGGCTTCATTAAGCTGAACCGAATCCACACACTTATTGCGGATCTTGATACACTTCATATCCTGTCCGCCGATATCCAATATACAATCAACCTCGGGATTAAAGAATGCGGCGGCATAGTAATGAGCAACCGTCTCTACTTCGCCGTCATCAAGCATAAATGCCGCTTTCATAAGCGCTTCACCGTATCCGGTAGAGCATGAACGTACTATATGTACATCTTCAGGCAAGAGATTATATATGTCTTTAATCGCATCTATTGCAGTCTGCAGAGGGCTTCCGTTGTTATTACTGTAGAAAGAGTGCAGTAATTCGCCTTCCTCACTTATAAGAGCAATCTTGGTGGTTGTTGAGCCTGCATCTATACCAAGGAAACAGTTGCCCTTATAGTCCGCCAAAGAAGCCGTCTTAACATGAGCCTTGGCGTGTCTTTCTCTAAAGGCTTCATAACTGTCCTTATCCGGGAAAAGAGGCTCCATTCGCTCTACTTCAAATTCAAGCTTTATTCCGTCTTTGAGACGACCTGTCATCTCGCTTAAAGAGGTAACCACGTCATCTTTGGAATTAAGAGCCGAACCCATTGCAGCGAATAAGTGGGAATTATCAAGCTCTATCGTATGTTCTTCATCAAGCTTAAGTGTGCGGATAAATGCGACTTTAAGTTCGGATAAGAAGTGAAGAGGGCCGCCTAAGAAGGCAACATGTCCTCTTATGGGCTTACCGCATGCAAGTCCGGAAATAGTCTGATTGACAACAGCCTGGAATATAGATGCAGCCAGATCTTCTCTGGTAGCACCGTCATTAATAAGGGGCTGAATGTCAGTCTTAGCGAAAACTCCGCATCTTGCAGCTATTGTATATAAAGAATTGTAGTTCTTGGCATATTCATTAAGACCTGTGGCATCAGTCTGTAATAAAGCAGCCATCTGATCGATAAATGAACCTGTACCTCCGGCACAGATGCCGTTCATACGCTGTTCTACATTGCCGTTCTCGAAATATATGATCTTGGCATCTTCACCACCAAGTTCGATTGCAACATCGGTCTTGGGTGCAAATGTCTCAAGAGATGTAGCAACAGCGATAACTTCCTGGGTAAAGGGACAATTGAGGTGATTGGCAAGTGTAAGACCGCCGCTTCCCGTGATCATCGGGTGAACATCGATATCTCCCAAAGTATCGCATGCATCGGATAACAAAGAACCCAACGTACCCTGAATGTCAGCAAAATGACGTTTATAATCCGAAAAAAGAAGATTGTTGTTATCATCAAGTATAGCCACCTTAACAGTGGTAGATCCAATATCTATTCCAAGGGAGTATCTAGTCTTAGCCATTTATGTCCTCAAATGTATATAGTATGCGAAACCGCATATAATAGGTAAAATTACAATATATTCAACTTAAGCCATTTTACTAGTGCGGGATGAAAAAATCAAGTGAACTGCCTTTATTTATGAAACTTTAATATAAGCGTTATAAGTAGATTATTAGGAGAAAAAGAATAAATGTGGTAATATATATGAAGTGTCCGATACGGACAGAATGGAGAACAATTATGAAAGAGAATTTTTCATCCAGAATGGAGAGAAAACTTGGCAAGTATGCCATTAGAAATATCACATTATACCTGATTATATGCTATGCATTCGGATATATCATAGAACTGGTCAATCCTGACTTTATAAGTTTTATGACACTTGAACCCGCATATATATTAAGAGGACAGATTTGGAGGCTCTTTACCTGGCTTGTTATTCCGCCTTCTGAGAGTAATCTGTTCTTTGTGCTTATTATGCTGTATTTCTATTACAGTATCGGAAGAAGCTTAGAGTCAGTATGGGGAACTTACAGACTCAATGTCTATCTTATTTCGGGAATGATATATACGATATTGGGAAGTTTCCTGTTATACGGGGTGATGAGAGGTCTTGGAGCGCCGGAGTTGACAACGTTCGGTATGGCTTTTTCAACAACCTATATCAATCTGTCGATATTCTTAGCTTATGCGGCTACATTCCCGGATATGCATGTGCTGTTGTTTTTCTTGATTCCTGTCAAGGTTAAGGTACTGGGAATCATATATGTGGTCGTTCTGGTATATGAATGCATAAGTATTGCCATGAATTACGGAATGCTCATAGGAATGGTATATTGGGTCGTTATCGGTGCATCCCTTCTTAATTTCATTATATTCTTCTTTACATCAAGAGGAAGAATAAGGCTTAATCCCAAGCAGGTTAAGCAGAGAATGGAGTACAGACAGCAGGTTAAGCAGGCTGAGGCCGTTAAGATCGCCAAGCATAAGTGTGCAGTGTGTGGCAGAACATCCGAGACCAATCCCGAACTTGAATTCAGATTCTGCAGCAAATGCCAGGGTAATTTCGAATACTGCAATGACCATATATTTACACATGAACATATAAGATACGATGAGAATAAATAAGGGGATGAAGTAACAAGATGAAGGATGAACAGGCATTTGTAAGAAGAATTGAGGAATTGGTGGCCTTGGGAAGAGAGCAGGGTGGAATGGTGACCACTGACCAGGTTGAAGAGGCTGCCATGGAGCTGTCACTTCCGGTAAGCGGACTTAATGCCGTATACGACTATCTTAAGGGCAAGAAGATAGGTATCGGTGAGGCTATGGACATAGAAGAGGCTCTTTCCAAAGAGGACAGAGACTACTTAAAGATATATTTCGAAGAGCTTGCTGAACTTGCCGAATATTCCGAAGGAGAGAAGGAGGCTCACTATATCTCTGCAATGGCGGGAGATCTTACCGCGCAGACTAAGGTGATAGAGATAATGCTCCCTCAGGTTGTGGATATAGCAAGGCTCTATGCCGATCAGGGTGTCCCTGTTGAAGACCTTATCGGAGAAGGTAATGTAGCTCTCTCTGCAGGAGTTACAATGCTTGGAGCATTGGATTCGGGCAAGGAAGTACCGGGTGCACTTGCAGGTATGATAATGAATGCAATGGAGCAACTTATAGGTGAAGAGAATGATATCAGAGGCCGTGACGAGAAGATAGTTTCCAAGGTTAACAAGGTGGCGGATGCAGCTGCCGAACTTGCCGAAGAACTGGGACGTAAGGTTACGGTTGATGAACTGGTATCCGAGACTAAGCTAAGCCGTAAGACCATTGAAGATGCAATAAGGTTCTCGGGCGAGAAGATTGAAGATATAGAAATAGCCAATAATTAATTCGTAAATTAATTACCGGCATAGAATTATACAAAAAGGTAATTATGGAAAACAAAGATTATAAGCACGTCATACAGGATATAACCAACATATATGTAGGCGGCAAACTCAGTTACAAAGAGATGATGGATATGGATGACATACCATTTAAGCTTAAGGCAGTGTTCGCTCATTACATGCTTAAAGAAGTAAGTGAGGATACCACCTTGGAGAACCATGTCTTCTATATGTCCAAGGATTCCATGTCTTACATGATATATAAGAAACTTAAGGCAAGATTCCTGCTTAATGTATTCTACGAAGACGGGCACGGTAAGAACGAGCCGGGCTATCATATCGACGAATTCTTAATAGATGACATTCTTAATAATGAGGACATAATGGCCAATAAGGATGTCACGTTCTTAACAGAGATAAGGATTTCCAAGTTAAAACTGGCAGGTATTCCTGTATAGGGCAGGTATTCTCATGTAGGGTAGGGATTATGAGTAACAGCAGTATTGTTTATACAAATGATAACTGCATAGGTTGTAATAAATGTATCAAGGTCTGCAGCGCTATCGGAGCATGTATTTCCAAGGAAGTAAACGGCAGAGACCGTATCGAAGTCGACGGAAGCAAATGTGTGGCATGCGGAAGTTGTATAGATGTGTGTGTTCACGGAGCCAGAGAATTTGTGGACGATACCGAGAGATTCTTTGAGGATCTAAGAAACGGTGAGAATATTTCGTTGCTCATTGCACCTGCATTTAAGGCTAATTATCCTGATGAATACGAAAGCGTGCTCGGCGGGCTTAAGTCCATGGGCGTTAACAGGATAATCAATGTGTCTTTCGGCGCGGATATTACGACCTGGGGGTATTTAAACTATATTAAACAGTATAATTTCCTGGGTGGCATATCTCAGCCTTGTCCGGCTCTTGTCTCGTATATTGAGAGATATATGCCGCAGTTACTGCCTAAGTTATTTCCGGTTCAGAGTCCGCTTATGTGCGCCGCAATCTACGCGCGTAAGAAGATGGGAGTTACGGATAAATTTGCATTTATAAGCCCTTGTATTGCCAAGAAACTGGAGATAGAAGATGAGCATAATAAGGGGCTTGTGCAATATAATGTTACATTCGAGCATCTGATGAAGTATGTGAATGAGCATGGTATTAAGGGTGATTCAATTCACAGTGAGATCGAGTATGGAATGGGTTCATTCTACCCGACTCCCGGCGGCTTGGCAGAGAACGTCAAGTGGTTCCTTGGTGATGATGTATATATAAGACAGATAGAAGGTGAACGCCATCTTTATGACTGGATGCATATCAATGCTGACAGGATCAAAGACGGTAGTACGCCTTTTGTATTTATTGATGCACTTAACTGTGAGAAGGGTTGTATCTGCGGTACGGCGGTCAATCCGGACAAATCCAAGACTGACGATGCGCTGTATGCGCTACTTGATATAAGAGAGAATTCCAAGAAGTCCTCAAGCGGTGATGCCTGGTCAAGACATGATACACCTGAGAAACGTTTGGAGAATTTTAATAAGCAATTTAAGGATCTTGATCTTAATGACTATATCAGAGGCTACACCGACAGATCGGAAAGCTGTAAATACGTTATTCCCACTGAGGAAGAACTGGAAGTTATATATGATGAACTGAATAAGCTTACCGAAGAATCAAGGCATATAGATTGTACATGTTGTGGCTATGATAACTGTAGACAGATGGCAATAGCAATCTATAACGGATTTAACCACAAAGAGAACTGTATCTATTACGAGAAGACCATGGTGCAGGTTCTTGAGATTGAGAAAGAGATTGCGGAGGAAGCAACGCAGGCTAAGAGTTCTTTCCTTGCCAATATGTCTCATGAGATTCGTACGCCCATTAATGCGGTTCTTGGCATGAATGAAATGATCCTAAGGGAGTGCGAAGACCCTAATATAACCGCTTATTCTGAGAGTATCAGAAGTGCAGGCAACACTTTGCTTGGGCTTGTTAATAATATTCTTGATTTTTCTAAGATAGAAGCCGGCAAGATGGAGATTGAAGAGGTTGAATATGACCTTTCATCCGTTATAAACGATCTTGTCAATATGATCCAGTCAAGAGCGGATAATAAAGGCCTGTTGCTTGAACTTGATCTCGATCCCGGTATTCCCAAGGTTCTGTTCGGTGATGAGATACGAATTAAGCAGATAATCACCAATCTGCTGACCAATGCAGTTAAGTATACAGAGCAGGGCAGCGTGACATTCAGAATGGGATACGAACTGATCGCGGACGATCCTGACTGTGTCTATATAACCGTCTCTGTTAAGGATACGGGTATCGGTATCAAGAAAGAAGATATACACAGACTTTTTGAGCAGTTTGATCGAATTGAAGAGAAACGTAACCGCAATATCGAAGGCACGGGCCTTGGTATGAATATCACTCAGAGACTTCTTGAAATGATGGATTCTTCGTTAGAGGTTCACAGTGAATACGGTAGCGGTTCAACCTTCGGATTCAGACTTAAGCAGAAGGTAATTAAGTGGGAAGAACTGGGCGATTATGAGGAATCATACAAGAGGCTTTTGGGCGAACGTAAGTCGTATCATGAATCGTTTACGGCTCCTGAGGCAGATGTGCTTGTGATTGATGATAATCCCATGAATCTTATGGTATTTAAGAGCCTGCTTAAGAGAACCCGTGTTAAGATCGACACGGCAAACGACGGTGATGAAGGCCTGATGTTGGCCTATGATAAGAAGTATGACATCATATTCTTCGATCATATGATGCCGGGCAAAGACGGAATAGAGACCCTTCATGAGATGAGAAGTCAGGAGAAGAATCCCAACTTATCAACACCCTCAATCTGCCTTACTGCCAACGCGATCTCCGGCGCAAGAACACAATATATCGAAGCCGGATTTGATGATTATTTAACCAAACCGATTGATTCGGTCAAGTTAGAAGAGATGTTGTGTACATATCTTCCTAAGGAAAAAATCAATGTCATTGAGTCTTCCGCCGTCGAAGGGGTTCAGCCGCCCCATGGCGAACAATCGGATTCCTTATTAGAACCGCTTAAATTATATGACGGTATAAATGTTAATCTTGGCATAACAAACAGCGGATCGATTGATGCATATATTCCGTTGCTTAGGATATTTTATGATTCTTTAGATGATAAAGCTGCTGAGATCAAGCATTATTATGATGAGGGTGATATTAAGAATTATACCGTCAAAGTACATGCACTTAAGAGTTCGGCTAAGATCATCGGTGCTGCAGATTTCGGCGAATTTGCACAAGCTTTGGAGGATGCCGGTAAAGCGGATGACATCGAATACATAAGAGCCAATAATGATGATTTCTTAAGTCGTCTGTCGGAATTTAAGCAACCTTTATCAGAGATGTTTGGTATTGAAGATGATGATGGGGATGATGGCAGACCTGAAGCCGATCCCATACTTATGGCAGGCGTATATGAAGAGATCAGAATGGCTGCGGATGATATGGATTGTGACAGGCTTGAGAAGATATTTGAGGAAATGAAGAATTACAGGATTCCATTAAGTGAGAGAGAATTCTATAACAGTCTTAAAGATGCATCCGATGCATATGATTATGACAGAATAACCCAATTGTTAGTCTGATAACTTGTTTGTATATTTTTATGAGGGAATTGTATGAACCAAGCTAAAACAGAGAGATTTATATTATTGTTAATATCCTTGGCCTGTATTGGATTAACGGGCGAGAGCATACTTATGAAATGGGAGTTCTGGGTTCCGCCGATAATCATTATCGGAACCTTGTTCTTGTGGGGAATATCTTTGTCAGAGAAATTCGAATACTCTGTCCGTAAGGTTTTCTATCTTTTGTTTGCTTTGTTTGCAACGCTTTTCCACGGTGTACATATAACCAGTTTGTTTGATATCGCCCTTGTGACGGTTCTGGTTATGGTCGCTTTCTCGTATTTTAACGATACATACATGATGAATCTTGCTTTGCTTGAGTACTTTGTTCTGCTCATTATTCAATTTACATTGGCTCACAGAGGCAGAGGTTCAATATTTGATTCACTTAATATTTCAAGGATTATATTGCATATCGTCATTGTTCTGCTCATTTATTTCAGTTGCGTTAAGTTGATCAACGACCGACTTGATGCAGAAATCTCGGATAATGAGAAAAGCAAAAGAATAGAAGCAAACGATGCAGATATGGAAGATTTCTTATCCAATATTTCACATGAACTTCGTACTCCTGTTAACGTTGTTAACGGAATGTCTGATTTGCTTATTAAGAGGCAGGTGGGATATGAAGCGGAGGCAATTAAGAATGCCGGAATAAGACTGGCTTATCAGATCGAGGATATTCAGGATTATACCGAGTGTAAGCGTAATAAGGTTATTCTGGAAGAAGAGGATTATATCAGTACCTCTTTGATAAATGATGTGGTTACGAGCTTCAGAATGATTGAGAACCAGAAGAGACTTGAACTTGTAGTGGATTTAAGTCCGGCTGTTCCGCTTATGATGCGAGGCGATATCAAGAAATTGCATAAGATATTCAGACATCTGCTTGAGAATGCCGTTAAATTCACCAAGAAAGGCGGCATTTATATCAGGATGTTTTCGGAGAAGACCGATTACGGCGTCAATCTGTGCATAGAGATGACCGATACCGGAATCGGTATGGACAGAAGGGCAAGACAGTCAATAACCGACGGTATGTTCCAGGTTAATAAGAAACGTAACAGGAGTTCCGGAGGCATTGGACTCGGATTGTATATAGTATATTGTTTTGCTCACCGGATGGGCGGATTCGTTAAGATTGAAAGTGAGAAAAACAACGGAACCACAATAAGAGTGACGATTCCTCAGAAAGTTTTAGACGAAACGCCGTGTCTTGCTCTGCATAAGGCATATGACGGTGATGTCATATTCCATGTGAAATCGGATAAATACAGTACCCCGAGGGTGCGAGATTTCTATAGATATATGGCTTCCAATCTTGCAGCGGGTATTCGTGTTCCGTTATATTCTGCCGAGAGTGTTAATGAGATTGAACGACTCATAAATAAATTGAACGTAAAGGCGGTATTTACCGGACAGGAAGAATATGAGGCTAATCCGGAATATTTTGATGAATTAAGTAAGGGAGAGATTACCGTAGGAGTATCATCTTCATCAGGATTTAAACCTAACCCCGGAAGCAATGTGATCGTTATGCCCAAGCCGTTGTACGGATATCCTGCAGTTAAGATAATCAATGAAGGACATAATGCCGGAAATATCGAATTTGCCGACAATATTACCAAGCCTGTATTTGACAATATCAGGGCCCTGATCGTCGATGATGAGCCGATGAACCTTGTTGTTGCCAAAGGCTTATTTAAAGACTATGAGATGGATATAGATACTGCAGACAGCGGCAAGGAGGCTGTTAAGAAATTCCGTAACGGTGACTATGATGTTGTATTCATGGATCATATGATGCCTGAGATGGATGGCGTTGAGGCGATGAAGCAGATCAAGAAAAAT
>JAEEGL013612164.1_pt1 | contig 16159 bp, 16 predicted proteins | sample 9134231 | NCBI WGS metagenome assembly JAEEGL01 (sample SAMN16246548, study PRJNA631951) | gut metagenome | biome: gut microbiome; feature: rumen; material: fiber-attached | host: Bos | place: Iran: Karaj | collected 2018-10
GATCGGTCACTACACGGGCGGAGGTAACTTCGCCATACGCCGCGAAAGCGGCTTTGAGTCCGTCGTCGGTAGTGGCGTATGCCAGGTTACCACAATAGATGTCCATCTTGATTTCGTCCTTGTTTTTTTTCAGAAACCGCCCTCGGCACGCGCCTTATGCGGCTTGCAATTTGGGAAGTATACTCTTCGACCGTTTTCGCGTCAAGGGTCTAGCGATAAAAAATATCATTTTTCCGTCGCGCGCGATTTCGCCCGAACGCGTCAGAGCGTGCCGGCGAAAAATCGGTCCATGATCGCGCTGTGCTCTTGGTCGGTCCAGCCGGTGGACTCGATGGACACCCATCCGCTGTAGCCGATCTTCTCGATCGCGCGGCGCACGGCCTTGAAATCGATGGACCCTTTCCCGATCGGCACGAACTCGCCATGCCGGGGCATGGCGCGGTCGATCCGGAAATCCTTGATGTGCATCTTGACGATCTGGTCCGAAAGCGCCGCCAGCCACTTCGTCGCCTCGCAGTACCGCGTGTGGTTGCCGATGTCGAAGTAGAACTTGACCCACGGTGAGGCGAACGAGCGGCAGAACGCCGCCGCGAAGTCCGGCGTCACCCACAGATTGTTCCAGACATTCTCGATCGCCAGCACCACGCCTTCTTCGGCGGCGACCGGCAGAAGCTCCCGGATCGCATCCGTGGCGCGCCGGGTGGCGGCGTTCTGTGCGGCGATATACGCGGCGTACGGCGCGTTGTCGCCCGCCGCCACGCGGTCAACGAGAAGCGTCTGGCGGTCGAACGACACGTCGAAGCGATCCGGCTCGGGCATTTTCACGTTCGAAACGCGACCCGGCACCAAGAGCATCACGGGCGCGCCGTACGCGGCGGTGACGCGGATCAACCGCTTCGCCTCCTCCACGGCCTTTTGACGCGCGGCGGGATCCTCTGCGTTGAAGGATTGCCAGCCGCCCATGAAGGAGTGGATGCGCAGCCCACGCGCCTCGGCAAGCTGCCGGGCCGCGCGCGCCTCCGCGAGCGAAACGGTCTTGTCGCTCAGCTCCACGCCCGGGAAGCCGGCCGCCTGCAGCCGGTCGCAGACCTGCGGCGTGAGCCGCTTTTCGATGAGGGCCTTGCGCAGAACCGTGCGGAAGGCAGCGGTCTCCTCCCCTCCGGCGCGCAGGATCGCGTGCGCGCCGGCGGCGAAGGCGGAAAGTTTCAGGAAATCTCTTCTCTTCATTTTACATCACCCATCTTACATTCGCATTCAACATTTTACACTTTACACTTTACATTCTACACTCTACGCATCGGCTCCCGGCACCGGCGGATGTCCCTCCGGCGGCAGCGGGATGTCGGTGGAGCCCTCGAAATCTTCCGGCAGAAACGCGGCGTTGTGGCCGTTGTAGAACTCGGACTTCTCGTTCTGCAGCAGATCGATCATCTTCACCTGACGTCCGGTGTAGGCCGCCAACGTACCCATCATGGTGGTGGCCGTGGACATCGCGACCTGTTCGCCCTCGTTCAGCAGATTGCCGGAGAGAATCCCTTCCAGGAAATCGGCATGCTCCATCACGAGTCCACTGTCATCGCGTCCGGCAATCGCGGCCAAGTCCTCCGCCACCGGCTTACCGTCATAGCGGCTGAACTTGCCGCCGAGCGAGACCTCGCCTTCCGTGCCGACCAGACGAGTGCCGCACAGATTGGCGCACCCCGGCATCTGCCGGCCGTACGTCGCCACGTGCAGCCCGTTGTCATAGTCGTAGTCGATGGCGATCGAATCGTAGATGTCACCCGCCGGACGCCGCCACCGACCGCCCATACCGAAGGCCTTCACAGGGAAGCGCCCGATGAACCAGTTGGCGAGATCGACCTCGTGAATGGCCTGTTCCGTGATCTGGTCGCCGCTCATCTCCCAGAAATGGTACCAGTTGTTGCAGAGGTAGGAGGCGTTCGTATCCTCCGGACGGCGTGGACGGTTCCAGATCGGACCATGGCAGCGATAGACGCGCCCGGCGACAATCTGTCCGATGGCGCCGTTGCGCACCGGACCGATCTGCTTCAGGAACCGGTTCGAGTGTCGGTGCAGCGTGCCGGAGAGGATCGAAAGGTTCTTCGCCTTGGCGTCGGCCACCGTCTTGAGGAACGCTCTCAGCCCACGCGGGTCGGTCGCGATCGGCTTTTCGGCAAAGATATGCTTCCCAGCGGCCACACAGGCGGCGGCGTGGAGCGGGCGGAACACCGGCGGCGCGCACAAGAGGACGATCTCGCAGTCCGTCTCGATTACCTTCCGGTAGCCGTCAGCACCGCCGAACGCCATCTTCTCGTCCACGCCGTACTTGCGACACACGTCCAACGCCTTGTCGCGGAAGTAGTCCGCCGCCGCGACGAGCTGCACGTCGTGCCCCAGCCGCTGTGCGGCGACCGTGATGTCGCGGATGGCGCCGCCGGCACATTTGCCGCCATACCAGTTGCAGCCCCGGCCGCCGCATCCGACGAGCCCCACCTTGAACACGCGCTTCGCGCCGCTCGCCCGCACAATCCCCGGTACGGACGCGGCCGTGGCCGCCGCCGCACCCAGAAACGCCCTCCTTGAAAGCTCCTTTTCCGCATTCGGCTTTCCATCGAATGTTCTTTTCTTTTTCATTTGATTCACCTTTCTTTTTTTGTGTAAATGGAACCAACAGAAAATCTCTGAAACTTTGTCTCCCCGTCGAATCAGTACAGGAACCACGTCGCCACCGAAACGATCAGCGCAGAGTAGGCCGCCGAGACCACATCATCAAAAAGGACACCGTGCGCATTGTGAATGTTGCGGTCGATGTAACGCGCGCCGGGCAACTTGATCGCATCCAGAATGCGGAACACCACGAACGCGGCCGCGAGCTGCCACCAGTAGGCGAAATCGACCGCAAACACCGGCACGCAGAGATAGCCCACGATCTCGTCCAGCACAAAATGCTTCGGGTCAGGATCGTTCCAATGCCGCTGCGCCCAAGGCGTAAGAATGTAGTGGAGCGCCGAAAAGGCCACCGCGCCCGTGAAGCACCAGATCCGGGTATCGAGCGGACGCCATCCCAGCCGAAACGCATACGCATGCCAGGCCAACCCGACAAGCGCGCCGAAGCTGCCCGGCACGATCGGCGAAAGCCCGAGCCCAAACCCGCTTCCCAGAAAAATCCTGATACCATCTTTAATCTTACTCCCCATACACACCTTTCTGTACTCTACTGCTAAACTCTAAACTGGCAACTCCAAACTCTAAACCAATCACGAATCACGAATTGCGCCAGACGCCCTCTTCGCTCATCTCAACTTCATCCGACACCGCGATGTTCGGCTTGAGCGTGCGGCAACCAATCTCCCGAAGCGCCACCGAGAGGCGCGTAAACTGCTCCTCGTCGGTGTAGGTCCCCACGATCGCGCCGCCCGAACCGGCGAACTTCGCGCTCGAGCCGGCGTTCCGCGCCACCTGCACCATGCGGCGGTTCTCCTCCGACACGTTGAAGATCCTGTTGCGCAGATCGAAGTTCGCGTCGATCAGCGCCGGCAGCTCCTCCGGCCGTCCCGCCACAAGCGCATCACGCCCCTTCTGCGCCAGCTCCGCAAACTCCGACATCGCCGCCAACACGTCGGGCTTCTTCTCCTCAAAGAGCTTCTTCACCTTCCGGTGGGCCTTGCCGGACTCCTCCGCGCGGTTCGGATCGTACGCGATGTACAGGTTCGGCAAAAGCGCCGGATCCAGGCGCTCATACCGGCCATACTCATGCTCCTCAAGGTACGCGCGGTCGAAGTCCATGAAAACGAGTCCGTTGTACATCTGGATCACGCGGTCCTGATAGCCGCAGTTGATGCCCAGCTCGTCGCGCTCCGCCTCCAGACACAGCGTCGGCGCATAGGCCGCCGGCACCGTCACGCCGTAGAACTTCATCAGCGCCTTGAGCATCGCGCTGCAGATCGCGCTCGACCCGGAAAGCCCCACCAGACGCGGCACGTTGATCTTGTACTCGGCGGTGAAGTTCTTCTGCGGGAAGTCAATGCCGTTCTCCATGCAATACTCGAAGAAGAGCTTGGCGACGGCCTTGAGCATACGGATGCCACCATAGTAGCCGTAGATGCGAAGGTCATGGACGAGCTGCTCCGGCGAATCGAACATCGCGTCGTCCACCTCGCCCGGCACAAAGCGCATCCGCGACGACTCGGTGAGCCGGAGATCTACGCCGAAGTTCGAGAACGCAAACGACAGCGTCTTGCCGAAATAGCCGTCGCTGGGGTTGCCGAGCAGACCTGCCCGTGCAAAGCTCCTTGCCTTAAACGATTCCATTGAACGCCTCCAATGCTTTCAGATACCCTTGAGGATTGCCGATATCCTGACGCTTCCCGGGATACACATAGCCAAAGACCGGTTGCGTGGCGAGCAGACGGCGAATCGCATCCGTCAGTTGAATTTCACCGCCGTGCCCCGGCGTCTGTGTCGCCAGCAGACTGAAGATGTCCGCCGAAAGCAGATAGCGTCCAGCGATCGCCAAATCGCTCGGTGCCTCTTCCAGCTTCGGCTTCTCGACAAGATCGACGATGCGTGCGGCATCGCCCGCCCCACATGCGGCGGCACGCCCTTCTAGCGCGACGATGCCGTAGCGGCTCACCCGCTCCGGCGGCACCCGTTCGAGACCGACCACGCTGGCACCGCCGTTCGCCTTCGAGATCGCCACCATCTCACGGCTCGGGTTCGGCCCCGTGACGAGCGCATCGCCGAGAAGCACAAGCGCCGAGCCCGTCACGCCTTCCGCCGCCTGCAGGACGGCGTGTCCCAGCCCCCGTTGCTCACGCTGGTACACGTAACGCACCTTTCCGAAAAGGGTTTCGTCCCCTTCAAAATAGCGGCGGATGATCTCCTTCTCCTCGGAAATGACCAGCACGATATCGTCCGCCCCCGCGGCAAGGGCCTCCTCCACGATACAGTGGATCGCGGGCTTCGCCCCAATCGGCAGCATCTCCTTCGGAATGACGCGCGTAGCCGGAAGAAAACGCGTCCCCTTTCCGGCGGCAGGAATGATGGCCGTCATGTTCCGCTCCCCCTCGCTTCCAACAACCGCCGGTGGTTCACCTGCGGCATCAGTTCCTTGAGACACACGCGCCGACGGCCCAGACGGTAGAGTTTCTTCTCCCACTTGCCGTCGCCCTTGAAGTTGTCATCGATCGAATACCGCACCTCGACCCAGTCGGAAGCGCCGATCGGAAGATATGTGAGACACTCGCCCTTTGAAAGTTGAGTGTTGAAAGGTTGAATGGTTGAATGGTTGAATGGTTCGCCTTTCAACTTTTCAACTTCTGAACTTTTCAACTTTTCACCTTTCGTAGGCGGGAGATTCGTGACGATATTCTCGGAGCTGGCCGCAAAGAGGTCGCGCCCGACAAGATTCGGATCCCGCACCGTGAAACCGTACAGCTTTGACGTCGGCGAAGGCGCCGTCATGCAGCCGAGCAGCTCACGGCTTGAGCCGATATGGAAGAAGTCGCACCGACGCGCCACATTCACGTGGAACGGCGCAAAGCCCTCAATCAGCGCCAACGCAAACTCCTGATAGAGATCGCCCACCTTCCAGCCGCGCGCCATCATCTTCGCCGCCGTCGCGGCGTCGATCCACAGGATACCGGTATCGATAATGTGCCGCCCGCCGGCGAACTGCGGCTTCTGAAGGAAACCCTTGACCGGAAGACATCCCGTCCGCACGCCACGGGGAACCTGATAGACGCCATGCCGCGCGGCGCGCGCGGCACCATCGCAGAACCCAACGCCCGTGACGCCCGGATGCGAAAGATCCGCCGACGCGAAGTCAAACGTGATGAGAACGTCGCCGCAGGCCACCAGCACGCCGCCCGCCTTCGGCATCGGGAGCTTCGCCATGTTGGCGAGGATGAGATCGAAGAGCGCTTGACCGCCCGTGACCGGCAACGGCGTGAACGCCTTGCCCATCGCGGCATAGCCCGGCGTACGACGCGCATCACCGCCCGAATGGCAGATGAACACGCGACGTCCGCGAAGGTCGCCGAGGCGCTTCAGCACGTTCACCGTCGCGCCAAGACTTCCCACGCGGCGGCCGCCGGGATCCGGCACCACCCGCACCTCAAGCGACGCCGGCAGCCGTCCGTGCGCGCGCCGCCACTTCAACTGTTCGCGGTAGCCGCGTGCCTGCGCCGCATTCGCGGCCGTGATCACGACAACGTCAAACATGGAACATGATCCCCTTGCCGTCGAGCGCGAAGTCGTAGAACCGCGCCCATCTCACGGGCGGGCGGCGGTTGAGTGACGCGATGATCTTCCGCTTCGCCGCTGGACTCTTCGCGAGAATGAACATGAAGCCGCCGCCGCCCGCACCCGCGAGCGTGACGGCGCTCGTCCAGGGCGAGATACGCGCAATGATATACTCCACGCGCTCGTTCGTGGAACCGGGATCCATCGCCTTCTTCAACATCCAATACTCGTTCACGCACGCCGCGAAACGCTCCCAATCGCCGGACGTGATCGCCTTGTAGCAGCGCTCCGCCCCGTCGCGCAGGGCCGCCACGCGCGCACGGCCCTCCTCGCCATCCGCCTTGTAGTTGGCGATCACGCCGCGCAGCACGTTCCGCGCCATGCGCTTTTCGCCGGTGAAGTAGAGAAGCCCGCGCGCGGCCAGAAGTTTCGCGAAGCCCTTGAGATCGGCAATCGTTTTCCACGTGGGGTGCTGACGCTCCCCCGCCTTGGTCCGCAGGATCTTCACGCCCGGCACGAGCGCCCCCATCTGATCCTCCCAGCCGCCGCCGGTGTGCATCTCCTGCTCAAGCTGAAGCGTCAGCTCCATCACACGCTGAACGTTGAACGCGCGCCCCGCAATGCGGTCGAGCGCCGCCACGGTGCACGCGCCGAGAATTGAACTCGTGCCCATGCCGCTGCCCTTCGGCAGCCGACTGGAGAGCGAGATCTCCAATCCGCCGTCCGCGATCCGGTAGCCGGTCACGGTGAGCGCCGCCTTCACGAGCGCACACCAGTCGTGCGGGTCAGAATGGTCGCGGATCTCCGCATCCGTCTTCAGGAGGCGATGCTTGCGCAGATCGCGCGAGCGCACGAGGACGCCGCATGTCGGGTGCCGCTTCACATCCGCCTCGATGGGCTGCACGCCCTCGAGCGTGACACCCGCCACCGTCACCGTGCCGCCGCGGTCGAAGCAGATCGGCGGCGTGTCGCTCCATCCGCCGGCAAGATCGATACGGGCCGGCCCCGTCACCCTCACATGGTCAATCATGTCCACCTCCACTGGCAAAAATCTTCGTGTTTCCAATGCGGACGCCCTCCTCGAGCCCCAGCTCCTCCTCAAGTTTCTCGCCGGGACGTACGCCCGTAAAGACGATGCCGATGTCGCGGTACGGCCGCCAGCCCGCCTCCTTGATCATGTCCTCCGCCAGATTCAGGATGCTCACGGGTTCGCCCATGTCGAGCGTATAGACCTTGCCGCCCTCCAGTGCCGCCGCCGAGAGTACGAGGTTCACCGCCTCCTGCACGCTCATGAAATAGCGCGTCATGCGGCGATCCGTGACGGTCACGGGACCGCCCGCCGCGATCTGTTCACGCCACAGCTCCACCACGCTTCCGGAGCTGCCGAACACGTTGCCGAAGCGTACGACGGTGAACCCGGCGGCCAGCACAAGCTTCTCCGCCTCACGTTTCGTCCGCCCCATCACGCTCTTCGGATGGACGGCCTTGTCCGTGGAGATGAACACAAACCGTTCCACGCCCGCCTCCCGTGCGAGTTGCACGAGCGTTCCGGTCGCCGCCGTGTTGTTGCGGAACCCCTCTTCGGGGTTCATCTCAACCATGGGGACATGCTTGTACGCGGCGGCGTGCAACACGACCGACGGACGCCATTCCGCCAGCAACGCGCGCATCCGTTCCGCATCCGCCACATCCACCATCAGCGGCACGCAGACGCCGCCAAACCCCTTCATCTCATAGTCGATCTTGTACAGCGCGTTCTCGCCGCGCTCCACCATCAGCACCTTGGCGGCGCCCGCGCGCGCCACCTGCCGCACGATTTCGCTACCGATGGAGCCGCCAGCCCCCGTCACCAGAACGCACCGCCCCTCGAACAGCTTCGGCACCGATAGGGCCGGTACGGCCGGCGCTCCCGCACAGGCGCCCTTGTGCTCCTGCCGGAGAAAGCGCAGACCCAGAATGCCGAAGAGGGCGAACACGGCGTCGATCAGCGTGACCGAATAGGGTGGACGCGCCCAAAACATATTGTTGGAGGGCATCAGCGCCCGCATGCCGAGCAACACCGCCGCCGCAATCAGGAAGGTGGCCACATACCGGGGAACATCCCTTGCGGCGATACGCCAGCGCCAGGCGCGGTTCAGGCCAAACGCCGTGAGCAGCAGCATCTGAACCGCACAGGCCGACAAGGAGGATAGACAGGCCGAACGCCAACCCGCAAGCGGCTCTGCGAAATTCATACGCACGCAGAACGCCGCCGCGTAGGCGGTCTCCAGAATGATCCAGTCGGCAAGAGCGATCATCGGCGGGCGGACTCCTTACGATCCCGGATGGCAGGGCTTGCCGCCCGCTTTGCAGAGCGGACACGCGGACGGCTCCCAGGTGACGGGCGTCATCTGCATGAGCGAGAACATCGGGATGCGGCCGAACTTCACCTTGCCGGCGCTGCGGTCCACCAGGACCACGACCCCGGCGACCTTCGCCCCGGCGGCCTTCACGAGGTCGATCGTCTCCTGCACGCGCCCCCCCTTCGTCACGACATCCTCGGCGACCACATACCGCTCGCCCTTCTTGAGGGTGAAACGGCGCATCGCAAGCTTGGTGAGCGGCTTGCCGGTGGCGTCCTTCTGGTCGCCATCCTGCACCTTCTCGGCGAACACGCACTTCACGCCCAGCGCCCGCGCAACCTCGTGCCCCACGAGGATGCCGCCCACGGCCGGCGAAATCACGCCGTCGATCCGCTTGCCGAGCTTGCCGCTCTTCACGGCGCGCATCGTCACCTCGCGGCAGAGTTTCTCGGCGATGCGCGGGTAGCGCAGTACGTTTGCGCACTGGAAGTAGCGGTCGGAATGGAGTTTCGAGCGCAGCTCGAAATGTCCGGAGAGGAGCGCACCCGTCTCCTCGAAATACTTGAGAACCTGTTTCTCTGTCATTGCATGATCTCCTTGAGGATTCTTGAATTTTCCGTGGAAAGCATCTCTGTGCGCCCGAACGCCGGCTTCGCGGCCGGATCCTCGGGCGGATGGTCCGTCTCGGCGTGCAGCGCGCGCACGGCGAACGCCGGCATGTCCGCCCCCCGCGTCGGAGGAATCAACGCAAACGTCTCGGGATCCGGCGGCGGAAGCGGCGCGGCGTCTGAGGACGGAAGCGACGCAAGAGTCAGGGACGGCGGCGGGAGCAGCTCCGAAAGCAGCGGGACATCCGCGTCAAGCCGTCCGATGGAAGGCCGGCTCCGCGCCTCGTTCTTCACCTGCCAGGACGTACGCGCCGCATCAAGATAGACCGCATGGGCATTCGGCGAGAGCGTCACAAACTCGGCAAACGGCGCACGTTCCGCCGGTTCCTTCTCCACGAGCACGGCGCCCTTCGGGAACTGCAGCGCCAGGAAGGCGAACACGGCGAAAAGGCCGAAGATATGGAGTGCGTCTCTCATCGATCCTGCTTCTCCGCCAGCTGCACGCGCACGAGTCCCCTTTTTCGCACGAGCGCCATCACCTGCATCACGTCCCCCGCCGGCACGCGCCGGTCGCAGAGCAACGTCAGAACGCCGCACTTCGCCTCCGCCGCGCGGCGGACGAGCCGTTCGGCGAATTCGTTCACGCCGGCGGCATCGGAGAGCGCGTAGCGGTCGTCATCGAAGAACAGCAGACTACCCTCCGTCTGCGTGCCGCCGACATCGCCCGGCAGGAGAAGCGCCACAAGTCCCGGCGCCGCCGCGTCAGCCGCCCCTGAATCGGGGAGCTCAAAGGCGAGCGCCGGCACAGGGGCCATCGCGTTCTGCAGAAAGAGAAACATCGCCACGAGCAGCGCCAGCGTGAGCCACGGCGCGATCTGGACAAGATGACGGAACCACGAGGCGTTCATTCGGTCCCTCCCCCCATCCGCATCAGGATGTCGCGCGCCGCACTCTCAAGATCGCCGGTAAGATGCTCCAGCCGCGCGCGCAGAAGCGCATACATCACATGCACGAGCACCGCCACAAGCAGGCCCGCGGCCGCACAGGCAAGGGCCGGTCCCATCAACGGCAGAAGCGAAGTGCGGGTGACAAGCGTCTCGCCATTGACGGCCATCAGCGCTTGCGCGAATCCCACGACCGTCCCGAACAATCCCAGCAGGGGGGAGATCTGCGCAACGGTCTGGAGAACCGAAAGCCGACGCGAAAAGCGGCGTACCTCCACGTGCAGCGCCGCATCCACGGCCTCACGCCGCACCTCTGGCGTCGCCGAACGGTGACGAATCGCCGCCGCCGCAACGCGGGCAACCGGGGCGGGCGTCTCGTCGCAGATGGCAAGGGCCTCACGGTCGTTCTTCTTCGCCAGAAGATTCTCGACACCCGCCATAAAGTCCACATACGCCACATGGGCGCTGCGGAGATCGAAGAAACGAACGAAGAAAATGCCCGTCGCGGCCAATCCAACCACCGCAATGGCCCACATCACGGGACCGCCTGAAAGAATGAGCGTCATCATGGCACACCGCCTTTCCCCTTGAGTGCGGCCAGCCGCCGCCGGGCCTCTTCCGCTGCCGGCACATCGGCCGCGATCACGCGTTCGAGAACATGTTTCGCGGCGGCGGTATTGCCCGCACCGCCGAGATAGTCAGCCAACGCGAAGGCCGCCCGCGCGAAGAACGTGCGCGCCGGCGTCCCGAAGAACACGTCTTTCGTGGTCGCCTCCGCATAGGCCAGCACCACATTCTTGTAGTACTGGTCCATGGCCTCACGCTTCTGCCCCGCCTTCTCAAGCGCACGTCCGATCTTGAACGCGACCTCGATCTTCCGGTCGGGCGAAAGGACATTTCCGTCCGGCAGGTTCCGGTAGGCGGCAATCGCCTCCTCGTAGCGGGTAAGGTCGTTTGCACCCATCGCGTAAAGGGCATCGGCCTTCAGGACCGCCGCCTGCGTGGCGTTGGGTCCGTCGCCCGCCTGCTTCGCCGCCCGGTCGAACACCTGCACGGCCTCCGCATACCGTCCCAGCTCCATGACGGCCTCCCCCTGCACAAGCAGGGCCTCGACGAACAGTGCGCTGTCCGCCGCCGAGGCGGTCGCGGCCTTCGTGGCAAGCTCCACAGCCTTGGAGTAGTCGGTGAGAGCCGTGGAGCAACGCGCCGCCCACAGGAGGGCCTCGACGGCCTTGGGCGTACCGCTGCACAGGTCGGCATACATCTCGAAGTGCGTGCGCGCCTCAACGTACTCGCCACGGTTGAACTCAAACTTGGCGCACCAGAGCATCAGATCGGCCCGCAGTTCCTGATCCTTCGTGGCGGTCATCAGCGAGGCCGCCGACGCCTTGGCGTCAACGTCCTTGCCCGCACCGTAGAGACAGAGAACCGAAAGGAAACGCATCCGATCGGCCCGTTTCGGATCTCGCTTGGCGACCTGTTCGAAATCGGCCATCGCCTCCTTGAACCGGTAATCGCGATAGCAGGCCCTCCCGCGTCCCAAATAGGTCTCGGTTATGTCCGCCTCCGACAACTGGTTGGTCTTGATCAGACCATCGTAGATTTTGATTGCGTCGGCAATTTGTCCCTTGCGGACCGACAGGACCGCCTTGCGAAGCTTCGACTTCTCGCCCCAGACATCGTTCACTTGAGCCAACTCGTTGTAAAGCCCCTCCGCGCGCGCCATCTCGCCCGCCCGCTCCCAGGCATCGGCCTCCGAAAACCGTGCGCGCGCCGCCGCCTCGCCGCCATACCCGGCACTGCGCGCAAAACAGGCGGCGGCATCCGGATAGCGTCCGTCCGCGAGGAACGCCTCCGCCTGACGGAAGGCGGCGCTTGCCTTCATCGCCGGATTGGTGGCACACTGCTCGGCCCGGGCGAACATGGCAGCGGCCTCCGGACGGCGCCCCAGCATGAGCGAAGCCCGTCCGCGCCGGTCCAGCACGTCCGCATCCATTGCAGCGGCAGGATTGATCTCAAGGTAGCGCCGGTATTCGTCGTCCGCCCCGGCGTAGTCGCCCGACGCGAGCAGACGGTCGGCGAACGTCCGCGCGGCGGCGACCGAAAGCGCCTCGCCCGGTTGGGAGCGGAGAAGTCCCCGGACACGCGCGACACCGGCCGTGTGCGTCGCGGGCTGGGCCATTTCGGCAAAGCCCAGCAGATAGCTGGCGCGCAGCTTCACCTCCTTGCGTTCGGCGCTTTCGGCAAGCGGGCGCAGGACCTCGCACGCCTCCGCCATCTTGCCAGTCTCCCCTAAAAGTTCACCCCGGATAAGCCGCGCGTCCTCGGCCGCCGCGCCGGCCTTCCCGTCGATCTTCACACTGTCAATCAGAGAGAGCGCACCCGCCTTGTCACCCGTCGCCGCCCGCATGCTGGCCTTGAGGTTGGTTACCGGCAACGCAAGCGCCGGATCCGCGAACGGTTCCTTGAGCGTCTTGCCCGCCTGCTCGAAATCCCCCACGCGCACTTGCGCGCGCGCGCGCCAAAAGCGGAAGTGCTCGTTGGTCTCCTCCTTCCAGGCGGAGAGACGCTTCCGGATCTCCGTGTCGTTCTCCTGCCGCGCCAACGCCTCAAGCGCGATCAGGCGCGCCGCCGTGCGATCGGCAGCGTTCGTCGCCGCCCGATCAGCCGCCGCCAGCGCCGACGCCCAAACGCCGTCGTTCAGCGCCTGGCGCGCGACGTCCAGGTCCCCTGCGGCACCCGCCGCAAGGGAGGCGAAAATCACCACACTGGAAAGCCACCGCTTCACACCAACGCCCCCTGATAGCCCATCTCGGCAAGCAGACGGTCGTTCTTCATCCAGTGCGGCTCAACCTTCACCCACAGTTCGAGACGCACCGTCACGCCGAACATCTCCGAGAGTTCCGGCTCCGCCGCCTTGCGCGCATACTTGAGCGTCTTGCCGCCCGTGCCGATCACCATCCCCTTCTGGGACGGCTTGTTCACGTAGATTGTGACGGAAACCTCCCATCCGTCCTTGCGTTCGGCGATGTCCTTGACCGCCACGCCGATTTCGTGCGGCACCTCCTGAAACAGCTTCGACAGCAGTTTCTCGCGCACGACATCCGCGATGGCGAGCTTGCGCGGATAGTCGGTCACGATGTCGTCATCGAAAAGCGCCGGGCCGACCTCCGCCATCTCGAAGAGAACGTCCGCCAGCGCCGGAAGCCCCTCACCCGTAAGCGCCGAGACCCTTGTCCACACCGGAATCAAGCCGGATCCGCCACCGGCCGCGGCCCAGCTGTCGCGATACATGGTCTCGAACACCGGACTCTTGTCGCACTGGTTCAGCACGAACACGCACCGCGCCGGCTTTTCGCGCGCGACGCGGGCCATCCACCCCTCATCCTCAAGCTGCGGCGCGTGGGAGGCGTCGAACACGACGCACAGGATGTCCACACCGGCGCTGGACGCGCGCGCCATGCCGTTGAGCAGGCGCCCCAGCGGACCGACCGCCTTGTGGAGACCGGGCGTATCGACCAGCACGAGCTGCCCACGCGGATCCGAGACGATGCCGCGCACGGTGTTGCGCGTCGTCTGCTCCACGGGCGAGACGATCGAGACCTTCTCGCCGACAAGGGCGTTGACAAGCGTCGACTTGCCGGCGTTTGTCCGACCGACAACGCCGACGATCGCCGCCTTCTTGGGCGCTTCGTCTCCGTCTGCACTCATGCCGTTGATACCTGATTCATCCAAGGGGGCGATTATAGCACAAAAAAGAGACCTGCGCCCAGAGCGCGGCCTCTTTTTCGCCCTTGATACTCAAGGATGTGGCGGTCACGCCTGAGCGCCGTCACCGAATCCCTTGGATTTGAGGTAGTCGATGACCTTGCCCACCGTCGTGAGCTTTTCAGCGTCCTCTTCCGGAATCGCCGCGCCGAATTCCTCTTCGAACGCCATAATGAGTTCGACGGAATCGAGGGAATCCGCGCCGAGATCATCGATGAACGACGCCTCAGGCGTCACCTGCTCGGCGTTGACGCCCAGCTGATCAACAATTATCTCTTTGACGCGATCTTCAAGTTTACCTGCCATAGTCTTTAAGTCTCCTTTTGGTTGGAACAGCGCGTAAGATACCACATCCGCCCTTCAAACGCAAGCAAAAACTTTGCGTTTCCGAAAAAGCGCAAAAACCGGTGTCAGCCCTTCAATCCCGGAAAGTCGAGCGTGGCGAAGTAGTCGGCGAGCGTCTCGGCCCGGCGGATCTCCCTCACAGACCCGTCCTCCTGCAGCAGCAGCTCCGCGCTCCGGAGCTTGCCGTTGTACTGGAAACCCATCGCATGACCGTGCGCGCCGGCGTCGTGGATCGCCACGAGATCGCCCGGACGCATCTCGGGCAGCTCGCGGTCGATCGCGAACTTGTCGTTGTTCTCGCAGAGCGAACCCGTCACGTCGCATTTCACCAATGGACGCGACGCGGCGTCCTCGGCCATGAGCGTGATGTGGTGGTAGGCGCCGTAGAGGGCCGGACGCATCAGGTTCGCCATGCACGCATCGAGCCCCACATAGGTCTTGTACGTCTTCTTGATGTGACGCACACGCGCGACGAGCCAGCCATAGGGACCTGTGATGCAGCGACCGCACTCCATGTAAAGCTTTGGCTCCGGCAGACCCTTCGAGGTCAGATGCTCCCGGCACGCCGCCTCAATGCCCTTCCCGACGAATTCAAGATCCATCGCCTTCTGGTCCGGACGGTACGGGATCCCGACGCCGCCGCCGATGTTGATGAACTCGAACGTAATGCCGACCGCCGCCGAGATCTCGGCGACAAGGTCGAAAAGCAACGTTGCCGTGTCGATGATGTACTGCGGATCAAGTTCGTTGGAGGCGACCATCGTGTGGAGTCCGAACCGCTTCACGCCCGCCGCCTTCATCGCGCGGTAGCATTCGATGAGCTGCGGCTTTGTGAAGCCGTACTTCGCCTCTTCCGGCTTGCCGATGATCGCGTTGCCGCCCTTCAGGGGACCGGGATTCCAGCGGCAGCACATCAGCTCCGGCAGGGGCTTCCCCGCCGCCTTGAGCGTCCGCACGAGGAAATCCCAGTGCGTGATGTCGTCGAGATTGATGATGGCGCCCAACTCCGCCGCCTTCAGGAACTCCTCGGCGGGGGTGTCGTTCGAGGTGAACATGATCGATTCACCCACATTGCCAACCGCCTCGGACAGCACCAGCTCCGCCATTGACGAACAGTCGCTGCCGAACCCCTCCTCGCGCAGAAGCGCCATCAGGTGCGGATTGGGTGCCGCCTTTACGGCAAAGAACTCGCGGAAGCCATTGTTCCAGGCAAACGCCGCCTTCAGGCGCCGCGCATTCGCGCGGATCGCCGTCTCGTCATAGAGATGGAACGGCGTCGGGTGCTGCGCAACGATCTCCTCCAGTTGCGCAACGGTGAACGGTGTCGTCTTGGTCATGTATCTAATCCTTCCTTCAGCGCTGTATTATAGCACATCGCTCAAATCCAAACACCCTGCATCGTAATGAATTCGTGAATTGCAAGCCTGCGTCTGATGCGTAACTGCATGGTGGCAGTAGTGGGTGCGTGCGTGGTGTGTGTTTGCGTGTCAGTATGCGGGGAATGCCGCCGCAACCTCACCCGCCCGTGGCGGTGGGCGCCTGGCTGCGTCCTCGCCCCGCTCGGCAATCGCCAGATTGCCGTCGGGGGCGAGTCCATCGCCAGTCATCCCGCCGCCACACGCGGGTTCGGCTAAAGGCGGCGGCATTCCCCGCCCAGCACATTCGGTCAGCGCTGAGCCAGTGTGCGGCCGTCGGTACGGCGCACCGCCGGCTCCGGCGGATTCCTGCGGGGCGCCGCGTCCGCATGCGGCGCGGGCTGCCGTCGCCCGGCTCGGTCGGAATACCTCCCTTCGCCGGATCGGCGGCATCTCGCTTGCCTCCGTCCGCGTCTCCCGCCGTCACCGCCTCCGCCTCGTGTCGCCGCCCCTCCAACCCGCTCCGCTCTTCCTTGGCACGAGGAGAGATCAAC
>JAEEGL014190787.1_pt1 | contig 16159 bp, 14 predicted proteins | sample 9134231 | NCBI WGS metagenome assembly JAEEGL01 (sample SAMN16246548, study PRJNA631951) | gut metagenome | biome: gut microbiome; feature: rumen; material: fiber-attached | host: Bos | place: Iran: Karaj | collected 2018-10
GTGTGGCTGCACCTGCTGGCCTGCCTCATGAGCGGCATCCGCACGGCCTGCATCTTCCTGCTGTTCTGGGTGCTGGCCACCGACTCCATCGACTACAAGAAGGTCACCTACGGCCTCAACGACGAGGCCACCAGCTACGCCTTCTACTCCTTCATGCGCAAGCTCGGCCAGACCGTGGCCACCATCCTCATCAACGTGCCCCTGCTGGTTATCGGCTACAACGGGAGCGAACTTAAAACCGAGGGCCTGACCCCCGAGCGCCTCCACACCATGTACAACTTCTCCGTCATGATCCCGGCGGCCCTGTTCCTGCTGGTGTTCCTGATCCTCCGGTTCGTCTACCCCCTCAGCAAGAAGCGGGTGGAGGAGCTGCAGGCGCAGAAGGAAGAGATGTTCAAGGCCCAGGCGGAAATGTAATACAGCGGCGCAAAAAAGAGAAGCTTAAGAATACTAATGGGAAGTACAGCGCGAGCCATACTTCCCATTGGCGTTTCTTTTGGGCGCCTTTCTTTTACAAAGAAAAGGCACGAATTTCAAATCAATACCGATACACCGGGAACCCCATAAAGGTGGCTAAGGCCTCCAGCGTCGCCCCGTGGCGGCCGGGTATCACGGCGAAGTGGGGCTCAAAGCCGGCCCGAACGCTGTCCTCCACCAGGTTACGGCTCGGTGTATCGGTCCGGACGACGATGCTGGTGCCGATGAACTGCTTGGGCTTGTCCAGAGCCTCGCCCTCCGCGATGAAGAAGCGGAAGGAGCCGTCCGGCTCCCGGCCGATGCGGAACACGGTGACGGCGGGGATGGCCGCACAGCCGAAGTCCATGGCCGGGCCGATCTTCCGGTTGGGGTGGACGCCGATGGCGGCGCCGGTGTCCTTCCGGGCCAGGGCGCAGGCGGCGGCTCCGCAGTGCCAGAAGGTCAACGTGTTCTCAGATTCGTCGAGAGATACCGGGTCCCCGAAGAAGGCGGGCCGGCCGGAGAGCTGCATCCCCACCCACATGGACAGGGCCCCGTACACGTCCGCCTCGCAGGCGGCGGCCACGCCGTCGTCGTTGAGGAGGGAGAGCACCGCGCACACGGGGGTGCCGTAGGCGGTGAAGAAGTCGGGCCAGCAACGGGAGGCCAGGGCGCCCACGCCGCTGGTTCTCACATAGTCGCTGTAGGCCTTGTAGAGCCGGGCGTGGTCCAGCCGGTTTTTTTCGGGCGTCTGCTCAAAGCCGCAGGTCATGGCGGCGGTCTTTTCAAGATAGGGGCGGCATTCCTCGTCCGCATACCCCTTGGCCCGGTCGATCAGCTCCCGGGCTTCGATGGCTTCCAGCTCCACACCGAAGGCGTCCATGAGCTCCCCGTCCAGGGCCCGTCCGAAGCCGAACCCCTGGGGCGTGTGGCCCACGGCGGCCAGCTTCAGCGAACGCATATCATGCTTCAGCCGGGCGGCGGCCACGGCGGCCTTTAGGACGTCCTGCACCCGCGCCTCTTCCGGCGCACCGAAGGCATAGACGAAGGGCCGATCCGAGAAGGCCCGGAGGGTGTTGGCGGCGGAATAGGCTCCGGTCAGGGAGTTGAGCCGCAGCCGGCCCCCGTCGATGACCGGCTCCCGAAGGGTCCAGAGCACCACGGGGCAACAGGTGTGCCGGAGCACCTCGGCCATATAGGCGGCGTTGGCGAAGGTCAGGTTCTGGAACACGATCAGGTCCGGAGAGAGGGGCTCCAAATACTCCCGCAGGGCGTCCAGGGACAGGAGCTTCTCCTCAGGACAGACGAAGGCGCTGTCGATGGCTTTCAGCGCTGTGCAGGAACACTCAAAGGCGTCCTGGGCGCTCTCCATATGGAAGGTGGGCACACCCACCGGTACATACACGGGAATGAAGGGGTTCATAACTGTCCTCCCATTATTATTTAACGCTGTTAAACAATATACCTTCAAACCATTGTTTCGTCAATGGCTTTTGACTTGACATATGCAGGAAATACGCATAGAATCAAATAAATTAACAAAGTTAATCAAAAGGAGAAAGCAGGATTTGGAAAAGGATTTGAAGGAGATCTGCAAGGATCTGAGATGCGATGTGCTCATGAGCATCGGCCATCTGGGCGTGGGCCACATCGGTGGCTGCCTTTCCGTGGTGGAACTGCTGGCGGTCCTCTATTTTGAAGCCATGCGCATCGACCCGAAGCAGCCCAGGATGGCGGGCCGGGATCGGTTCATCTGCTCCAAGGGCCATGCGGGTCCTGCGGTGTACGCGGCCCTCGCCAACCGGGGGTATTTCGACCGGGCGGAGCTGCTGACGCTGAACCAGGGCGGCACCCGTTTGCCCAGCCACTGCGATATGCTTCTCACCACAGGCATCGACATGACCGCCGGGAGCCTTGGCCAGGGCTTTTCCTGCGCCGTAGGCGCGGCGTTGGGCGCTAAGCTCAGCCGGGACGGGGCCGTCATCTACACCCTCATCGGCGACGGCGAAAGCCAGGAGGGTCAGATCTGGGAGGCGGCCATGTTCGCCGCGGCCAAGGGCCTCGACAATCTCATCGCTTTCACGGACTACAACAAGCTCCAGATCGGCGGCACGGTGGCTGAGATCAACGACATCGCGCCCCTGGCGGAGAAGTGGGCCGCCTTTGGCTGGCACGTGATCGAAGTGGAGGACGGCAATGACGTGGAACAGGTGTCCGCTGCGGTGGCTCACGCGAAATTGGGCGTGGGCACAGGCAGGCCCACCATGGTCATCCTGAACACCGTGAAAGGCTGCGGCGTCCCCTGGATCGTGGATCTGGGCGCAGCAAACCACAACGCCAACATCACCGAGGAGCAGGCCAACGAGGCCATCCGTATGATTCGAGGGGAGGCGTAACCTATGGAAATGAGAGCCATGTACGCCCAGTGCCTCAGCGAACTGATGGAGCGGGACGAAAAACTGATCCTGCTGGACGCGGACCTCAGTAAGGCCTGCGGCACCTTCCCCCTGAGAAAGCGCTTCCCGGATCGTATCTTCGACTGCGGCGTGGCGGAGCAGAACATGATCTCCATCGCCGCCGGGCTTTCGAGCTACGGCTATCGGCCCTGGGCGGAGAGCTTCGCGCCCTTCGCCACAAGACGGGTCTGCGACCAGATCGCCATCTCGGTCTGCTACGCAAAACAGAACGTGAAGATCGTGGGCACGGACCCGGGCATCGCCGCAGAATTGAACGGCGGCACCCATATGTCCCTGGAGGACATGGGCGTGGTCCGGTCCATCCCGGGACTGGTCATCTTCGAGCCCACAGACACGGTGCAGCTCAAAGCCGCCATGCCGGTGCTTCACGCCTACGAGGGCCCTGTCTATATGCGCATGGATCGGAAGGAGTTCCCCACCGTATTTCCCGAGGGGTACCGTTTCAACCTGTTTAAGGCGGACCTGTTGCGGGCGGGCACCGACGTGACCATTTTGGCCGTGGGCCTTATGGTCAGCGAAGCCCTGAAGGCCGCAGAAGAGCTGGCGGGGGAGGGGATCAGCTGCGAGGTCATCAACGTCCACACCGTCAAGCCCATTGACAAAGAGATCATCCTGGCCTCGGCAGAGAAGACCGGCGTCGTCGTGACGGCGGAGAACCACAACGTGATCGGCGGGCTCCATTCCGCCGTGCTGGAGACCCTGGCCCACGAGCGCATCCCCGTGTGGGCCGTGGGCAGTGAGGATCGGTTCGGCGAGGTGGGGAAGCTCCCCTACCTGAAGGAGGCCCTGGGCCTCAATGCCGACCATATCGCCGCCGCGGTGCGGGAAGCAATGCAGCACAAATAAAGGAGGGAAGCTATGGCGTCCACCGGCATCTGCGCCTACTGCGGCGCGCCGATCTCCTCCTCCAGCCAAAAGTGCCCCAACTGCGGCGCCGATAACCCCCTGTACGTGGTGCCGGTCTCCAGGGCGGTACCGGATCCTGCGGCGGAGGTGCCGGATCAGCTTGCGTCCACGGGCACCTGCCCCTATTGCGGCGGCACGCTGCGCTCCGATCAGAAGTTCTGTTCCAACTGCGGGGCGGAGAACCCCCACTTCGTCCAGGACACGCCCCGCCGGATCGTCCATCCCAAAACCATCGCGGAGCTGAAGGAGTATTGCGCCGAGCGGGGCATGCCCCTGTTGCGGATGCGCTTCTTCATCGGCGAGGACCGTCAGGAGCCCCGGGCCTTCGGCATCTATCAGAACGGGGACCGGTTCGTGGTCTATAAGAACAAGGACAACGGCAACCGGGCCGTCCGCTACGACGGGCCGGACGAAGCCTATGCCGTCAACGAGATCTTCCAAAAGCTCCTTGTCGAATGCCACAACCGGGGCATCTACCCCGACGGGCGGCCGGCGTTTACGTCCAATCGACCGACGGCGGGCCCGTCGACCCTCGATCGGTCCGGGGCAAGCAGGTCCGGCCGGGGCAAACGGTCCCTCCCGGCAAAGCTGCTGAAAGGGCTCATCACCTTCCTGTTCTGGCCCATGGTCCTCATGGCCAAGATCATATCCGGCCGGGGCAAGAAACGGGGGCATCTGTCCACCTTCCTCCTGGTCGTTGGCGCTATCCTGTCCTTCTCGCTGACCCTCTTTCACTGGACGCTCCTGGTGGGCCTGCCGGCCTACGGCATCGAGCAGCACACCCTCCACAAGGGCGACGGGTACTACCGGTACGAGGATCAGGCGATCTATTATCAGGACGGGGACAGGTACTACTATGCCGATGAGACGGAGGATTGGTGGATCCCTGTGCAGTACCTGCCCAGCTGGGGTAGGGAGGAGGCGTTCCTGGGCAAGAAGTACGCTGAGGACTTCGGGTTCAAGCCCTTTGACCAGGACCGGGTCGGATATCCGAGGGCAGGCTACTATCGCCTGACGGACGGCTGGTATTATTTCTATTCTGATTCCTGGTTCTCCTACGACAGCGGGGAAAAGGTCTGGAAAGCGTACGGTGAACTGCCCCGATGCCCCACCGGATTCGCGGGGGAGGACGCCTATCGGGGATGGGACCATGAGTCAGCAGGGGACGTGCCCGACGCAGACAGCGATTTCTATATCGCCACGCTGAAGGACAAACACAGCCGGGACGGCTACTATCGCTTTGGGAATAGCTTTTACTACTACCTGGGCGATTTCTATGATCAGGACCAGAACTGGTACAGCTACGGGGAGAACGGCTGGCAAAAGGCAGACGCGCCCAAGGGAGACCGCAACGAGGCCTATCTGGGCCCGGACAACGACCCCGCCTGGGGCGTGCCCAGCGCGACGGAGTCCTTCGCCGTGGCCACCCAGAGCGACCGGCACAGCCGGGACGGCTATTACCGCTTTGGCGAAGACCTGTTCTACTATTACGGGAAATACTACGACCCGGGCGACAACTGGTACAGCTTCGACGGGCAGGACTGGACCCAGACGGACGCCCCGGAGGGCTCCTACGATACCACCTATCAGGGGGAGGAATGGGACAGCGATTGGGGCGGAGAGAGCTTTACCGATTCAAGCGTTTGGGATGATTTGAACTCTTCCTATTCCGTTTCCAGCAGCAGCTATGACTCCGGCAGCAGCTGGGATTCCAGCAGCAGTTATGATTCCGGCAGCAGTTACGACAGCTGGGATTCCAGCGACACCGACTGGGACAGCGATTGGTAAACCGGCACGAAAATACAGAATACACAGATTCAGGAGGAAACAGCTATGAAGATCGCCATCGGCAGCGACAAATCCGGATTTGCGGCCAAGGAGGCCGTGAAGGCGTACCTGGTGGAGGCAGGCGTCGATTTCGACGATCTGGGCACCGCCGATCTGAACCATGTCCACCCCTACTATCAGGTGGCCAGCGAGGTGGCCCCTCTGGTGCAGAACGGCACCTACGGGAAGGCTATCCTGATCTGCGGCACCGGCGCAGGCATGAGCGTGGTGGCCAATAAGTTTAAGGGCGTATATGCGGTCGCCTGCGAGAGCGTCTACGCCGCCAAGATGGCCCGGGCCATCAACAACGCCAACGTCCTTTGCATGGGCGGCTGGATCGTGGGGCCGGAGATGGCGGTGGAGATGGTGAAGACCTTCCTTGCCACCGCCTGGTGCCAGGACTTGGAGGATTGGCGGGCCGCCAACATGCATAGGTTCGCCGCTCAGGTGGATGCCATTGAGGATGGGATCTATGGGGCTTGAGTTCCTCTATCGACAGCCGGTGGCCATCCGCTTCGGCTGGGGCAAGATCGCGGAGCTCGGGGACGTACTGAAGGAGCAGGGGGCGGACCGCTGCCTGGTGGTTTGCGACAGGTTCCTTCGGGACCGGGTGGAACAGCTGCGTCTGTCGATCCCCGAGATCAAAGCCGTTTTCTCCGATGTGGAAGAGAATCCTCAACTTTCCGGCGTGGAGGGGGCGGTGCAGCTCATCCGTGCCCACGTGGTCAGCGCCGTGGTGGGCATGGGCGGCGGCAGCACCATGGACACGGCCAAGTTCGCCGCGGCCATCGCCCTTGACGACGGAGCGGCCATGGACTACTTCCGGGGCGTGAAGCCCTTTCCTGAGAAGCGTCTACCCATGATCGCCGTGCCCACCACCGCCGGCACGGGGAGCGAAGTGACCCAGGTGTCCGTCATCAGCTGCGGCAAGGAGAAGAAGACCATCAACAACCCGGTCTTCATGCCCCGCGCCGCCCTGATCGATCCGTCGCTCACCGAGACCGTGCCGCCCAGGACCACCATGAACACGGGCCTGGACGCCATGGCCCACGCCTTGGAGGGATACTGGAGCCGGCAGCATCAGCCTGTCAGCGACCTTATGGCCGTGGAGGCCGTGCGCCTGGTTTTGGGCAATCTGGAGGCGGCCTATAAAAACGGCCATGACCGGAACGCCCGGGAGAACATGGCTTTGGCCGCTTTGCTGGGAGGGCTGAGCTTCGCTCTGCCCAAGACCGCGGGCAGCCACGCCTGCAGCTATCCCCTTTCCGAGGACTATCATATGCCCCATGGGGAGGCCTGCGCCTTTACGCTGGACAGCTTCGTTTTGATCAACGCCGACCAGCGCCTTGAAGAGCTGTGTCGCCGGGTGGGGCTTTCCGGCAGGTTGGAGCTTGCCGACCGGATCCGAGCCCTCAAAAAGCTGGGCGGCCTGCGGACCCGTCTCGCCGATCTTGGCGAGGTGGACATGGACAAGCTCTGTCATGACTGCGCCGTGCACCCCCTTATGAACAACAACCCTGTCAAGATGGACGAAGCCGCCCTTCGGCGGATGTTTGAAGGCTTGCGATGAACGGCAGGGGACGCAGCGGCGCCATGATTGCCGGTATGATCGTGGCCTGGTCTATATTCTATGCCGTCAGCAAACATATGGTGGACGTCACAGGCTCTCCCTTTGCGACGGGGTTCCTGCTGCGCATGAGCGCCCTGGTGTTTCTGACCGTCCAACTGGTGGTCGACGGCCATTTCAAAGCTCTTTTTCATCAGGGAAGGGCGGTCGTTATTCTGACGGTCATCGGCGTGTTCGGCTTTTTGCTGGATCTGTTCGCCAATTTGGGCTACGCCGGCGGGACCCTCAGCACGGGTACAGCTCTTGTCAGGACCGACGTGCTCATGGTGAACCTCATCACCGTGGGGGTGTACCATAAGAAGCTGTATCTGTCCGACTGGCTGGGGAGTCTGGTGATGCTCCTTGGCGTGCTGCTGGTGCTGGGCCTGGATCTCTCCGGATTCAGCTTTCGGCCGGCGGACCTGTTCTTTTTGCTCAGCGCTCTGTGCGTCACCGTGAATGCCTTCCTCATCAAGACGGTCCAGGAGAAGTATGACCGGGACACGGACAGCATCTCCTATTACAACAACTTCACGGTCCTGGTCCTCTTCGCTCTCTTCGCCCTCGGGCGGGGGGACCTGCAGGCCCTGACGCCTTCGGCCATCCCCCATTTCTGGGGGTTGGTGGCTTTGGGCGGCTTGGCTCAGACCTGCATCTATTTCTTCTATTACCGGAACCTGAAGCGCCACGAGGTATGGGTGGTGAAGCTGTGGCTGTTGCTCATGCCCGTGGTGAGCTGTCTCATCGGCGTACTGTTCTTGCAGGAAAGCCTCACGGCCCGCAAGGTTTTGGGCATCGTGGTGGTGCTGGCGGGCGCCGCCGTTATTCTGCTTTGGGGAAAGATCCATCCGGAAACATCGGAGGCGCGACATGGATAAGCCGTTTACAGGGGATACCATGGCCGGCGTCCGCAGGAGCAATCGGGCGGCGGTGCTCCGCTGCCTACAACGGCAGGGGAGCCTGTCCCGCAAGGGGTTGGCGTCTGCTCTGGGGCTCACTCCGGCGGCTATGACAAAGATCACGGCGGAGCTGCTGGGGGAGGGCGTTTTGAAGGAAACGGCCCCGGCGGCAGGCGTTGGCGTGGGCAGGCGGGAGATCCTGTTGCGGCTGGATCCCCATGCTCGCTGCGCCTTGGGCGTGATGCTTGGACTTCGGGAAGCCATCCTGTCCGCCGTATGGTTGGATGGGACGGTGATCTTTTCCGAGATCGTGGCCCTGCCCCTAAAAGCGCCCGCCGAGGAGACTGTGGCGGACCTGTCCCAGCAGCTCCTGGCCTTGGCAGAGGAAAAGGGTCTGGACAGAGACCGCATCCTGGGCCTGGGCGTGGCAGTCCGGGGCATCGTGGGGGAGGATGGACGCAGCGTTCACAGCACTTTTGACGCTTTGGACGCCTTCGACTTCCCCATCTGCGACCGCTTTGAGGCGCATACGGGTCTGCCTGCGGTCCTCTCCAACAACGTTCGTGCGCTGTTCGCCGCGGAGCTGTTTTTGGATCCGGGCCGGGGCGCGGGCAGTCGGTTCTTCTTGCGGTGCGACTCCGGCATCGGCGGAGCCCTCTCCGTCCGGGGCCGGATATGGGAGGGGGAGGGTCGTCGATGCGCCGAGATCGGCCACATCCCCGCCGTGCGTCGGGGCGGCAGGCCCTGCCACTGCGGCAAGTGCGGGTGTCTGGAGACCGTGTCCTCTCCGGCGGCTATCCTGCAGGAAGCCAAAAGGAGCTTGTCTCCCGACAGGACACCCCTGCTGTGGACAAAGGACCGGGAGGAGCTGACCTTTTGGAACGTATTGGATGCTGCTATGGGCGGCGATATGGGCGCGCAACAGGCCGTAGACCGGGGCGTCGAGTACCTGGCCGGGGCGCTGAAAACGGTGATCTATCTTCTGGATCCGGGACGGATCGTCCTCTATGGCACCGTCTTCGACCATCCCTATTTTTTGTCCCGGCTCAGGGCGGAGATGGACGTGGGCGTGGATGAACAACACAGGATCCCCATGGAAAGGAGCGCTTTCAACGGGGCGCTGGAACCCAAGGCTGCGGGCCTTCTCATGGCGGCTCGCTTTCTGGAAAACGGAGGCATATGGGAATGAAGCTCATGGAAGATTTGAAAAGGAAGAATCCAAAGCTGCCCCTGTATTCGGTGCTTGATCCGGCCTTCGCTCCCTACGGGCGGGTGCTGCCGGTCCTGGACCCGGCTTCGCTGAAGGGGGCCATGGAAAGGACGGTCATCCCTGAGACGGGGAATCGGTACGTGGCCTCTGACCCTGCTCTGGAGGGAACGCCGGATGTTCAAAATCTGGCTCGCACGGTCTACGGCGGCATGGCCGTTCAGGCCGGCTGTTGCAACGGCCACGGCTTCACCCTGAACGCGGAGGAGTACCACAAGTGCAGCGAGGTGAACTACACCACCACGGGCCTAGTGCTGCTGCTGGCTTTGCCCTCGGACCTCCGCGACAGAAAGCTGGATTCCTCCGCCGTGGTGGGTTTCTACCTGCCTCCGGAGGTCATGGTGGAGATCCATCCCCGGGTCCTCCACTTCGCCCCCTGCCGCATTTCGCCCGAGGGCTTCAACTGCCTGGTGGTCCTGACGCGGGGCACCAACGGCCCCCTCGAACACATAGACACCGCCGCCCCCGGAGAAACCGGGCTCCTGTGGATGAAGAACAAGTGGCTCCTGTGCCATCCCGATTCCCCTCAGGCCCAAAAGGGCGCGTTCGTGGGCATCACGGGCGAAAATATACGGTTGTCCGTCGAATAGGGACTTGTGATAAACGGCGGGACATAGTATAATATTTTGTTACAAAGACAGAGAAAGCAGGAGAATTCGTCCATGAAATGGCTGGAGATCAGCGTCTATACCACCGACGAGGGGCTGGATTACGTGTGCGCCGCTCTGGACGGGGCCGGCATCACGGGCCAGAGCATCGAGGAGAGCCGGACCGCCGCGGCAGCCTTTCTGCGGGAGAGCGTGCTCTACTGGGACTTCGCCGACATGGACAAAATCGGCACGGATCGGCCCTGTGTGAAGGGGTACGTGGCCGACTGCCCGGAGAACTACGAAAAGGTGGAAGCAGCCAAGGAAGCGGTGGCCCGGTTGAACACGCTGGATTTGGGCGTGGATCTGGGCTCCCTCGCCGTCACCGTCCGCACGGTGGACGAGGAGGATTGGGCCAATAACTGGAAGCAGTACTATAAGCCCCTTCGGATCGGCAAGCGCCTGCTGGTGCTGCCCTGCTGGGAAGAGAAGCCCGAGACGGACCGGGTGGTTTTGAAGCTGGACCCCGGCATGGCCTTCGGCACTGGCGCTCATCACACCACCCGCATGTGTCTGGAGTTCTTGGAACGGGTAACGACCCCCGGCATGGACATGCTGGACATGGGCTGCGGCAGCGGCATTTTGTCCATCGCCGCCCGGCTTCTGGGCGCCCGCCGAGCCGTGGCTGTGGACATCGACCCCATCGCTGAGACCGTGGCCCGGGACAACGCCGACATGAACGGGCTCGGTGAGGACGGCTACGAGATATACATCGGGAACCTGCTGGCCGACGAAGCCCTTCGCGCGAAGATCGGCGGCTCCTACCCCGTGGTGGCGGCCAACATCGTGGCGGATGTGATCATCGCTTTAGCGCCTTACGCGAAAACGGTGGTGGCCCCGGGCGGCTGGTTCATCGTCTCCGGCATCATCGACGATCGGGCTGAGGAAACGGAAGAAAAATTGAAGCAGGCTGGATTCGAGGTCGCTGAGGTCATCTCCTCCGACTGCTGGTACGCCATGCTGTGCAGGAACCCTGAATGAATCGATTCTTTGTCAACGACATAGGCCCAGAGGGGGCCGTCATCGCCGGGGAGGACCTGAAGCACCTGGTTTCCGTGCTGCGCCTCAGGAAGGGGGACCATGTGATGCTCTCCGACGGCAAGGGGTCCGAGTGCGAGGGGGAGATCGAGGGGATCGAACCCGGCCGTGCCCGGGTGAAGACCGGGCCCTGGCGGCCCTGCGTCAGCGAGCCCCATCACAAGTTGACCCTGTTCCAGTGCTTGCCCAAGGCGGGGAAGATGGAAGTGATCCTCCAGAAATGCACGGAGCTGGGTATGAACGCCCTGGTGCCCACCCTCAGCGCCCGGTGCGTGGTCCAGCCCGGCCGGGACTTTGACAAGAAGCTCCAGCGCTATCGGAAGGTGGCCCGGGAGGCCGCCATGCAGAGCCACCGAGGATGGATACCGGAGGTGTTGCCCCTGGTGGAGCTCAAAAAAGCGGACCTTTCCATCTTCGACACGGTCTATGTGGCCTACGAGGGGGAGAAGGAGCAGAGTCTGAAGCACGTCATGGCGGATCGTCCCGGCCGGCGCATCGCCCTGTTTATCGGACCCGAGGGCGGGTTCGAGCCGGACGAGGTGGAGAGCCTAGTGGAGAAGGGCGCGAAGGTCGTTTCTCTGGGCCCCCGCATTTTGCGCACCGAGACCGCGGGCATGGCCATGTGCGCCGAGATACTGTTTGAATTGGGAGAATAGGGCGTGAGAGTTGCATTCTACACCCTGGGCTGCAAGGTGAATCACTACGAGACCGCGGCCATGGCGGAGCTGTTCACGGCGGCGGGTCATCAGGTGGTGGTCTTTTCGGAGACGGCGGACGCCTACATCGTCAATACCTGCACGGTGACCGCTGTGGCGGACCAGAAGTCGAGGCAGATGCTGAGCAGAGCCCATGCTCAGAACCCCAACGCCCTCGTCGTAGCCGTAGGCTGCTACAGTGAGGTGGCCAAAGAGAAGGTGGCCGCCCTCCCCGGGGTGGACCTGGTGTTGGGCACCGGGGGCCGGAAGGACATCGTGTCCCTGGTGGAGCGGGCGCTTCTGGGCGAGCAGCCCACTTCTGAGGCCGTGCCGCCCTTTTCCCGGCGGCAGTTTGAGGATCTGTCCGCCGTGGCTGACAGCCGCACCCGGGCCACGCTGAAGGTCCAGGACGGCTGCGTCAGCTTCTGCACCTACTGCGCCATCCCCTTTGCCCGGGGGGCGCTCCGGTCCCGGTCCTTGGAGAGCTGCCGTCGGGAGCTGACGGCATTGACGGAAAAGGGCTATCGGGAGATCGTTTTGACGGGCATCGAGCTCACGGAGTATGGCAAGGACCTGAGCGACAAGCCCACCCTGAACGACCTTATTCGCCTCAGTGACGAATGCGGGGTGGAACGCTTGCGGCTGGGTTCGTTGGATCCCCGGTTCGCAGACGAAGCCTTTGCTCGGACCTGCGCGGACAGCCGGAGCCTGTGCCATCAGTTCCACCTGTCCCTCCAGAGCGGGTCGGACATGGTGCTGCAGCGCATGAACCGAAGGTACACCGCCGCGGAATATCTCAAAAACGCCGATCGGCTCCGGGAATATATGCCCGACGCCGCCATCACCACGGACGTGATTGCGGGCTTTCCCGGTGAAAGCGAAGCGGAGCACGCTGAGACCGCCGCCTTTCTGCGGCAGGTGGGTTTTGCCCGCATCCACGTGTTCCCCTATTCCCGGCGGCCCGGCACCAAGGCGGCCGCCATGCCCGGTCAGCTGACCCGCCAGGAGAAGGCAAGACGGGCCAAGGAGCTGATCGCCATCGGGGACGAGCTGGAGAAGGCCTTCATCGATCGCCAGATCGGCACCGTGCAGCAGGTCCTCATGGAGGAGGACGGCACGGGCTACACAGGGAATTACGTCCGGGTGCGCTGCCCGGGACCGGCGGGAGAGCTGGTCACCGTGCGCATCGTGGGACGAAAGGATACCATTGCAGAAGGAGTATTGTTATGAGTTGTTTGTTTTGCAAGATCGCAGCCGGAGAGATCCCATCCGCCAAGGTCTATGAGGACGAGCTGGTCTACGCCTTTCGGGACATCGCGCCCCAAGCACCGGTCCACGTGCTCATCATCCCCAGGAAACATATCGAGAGCGCCCAAGCCCTGACGGCTGAGGACGACGCCTTGCTGTGCCACATGTTCGCCTGTGCCCGGAAGATTGCCGAGAGCGAGGGCGTGGACAAGACCGGCTATCGGCTCATCACCAACGTGGGGGATGACGCGGGCCAGAGCGTCCACCACCTCCATCTGCACCTCATCGGCGGCAAGACTCTGAAGTGGGACAACTGAGGCGAGCCATGGTCACGGTCAAAGTAGCAAAAACCAGGAAAGAGATCCGGGATTTCGTCGTTTTCCCCACCAAGCTCTATGAAAACGACCCCTACTACGTGCCCGATATGGTGGGGGATCAGATCAACGATCTGATGCCCGACAAGAATCCGGCCTTCGAGTACTGCGAAGCCCGGTGCTTCCTCGCCTATCGGGACGGGAAGATCGTGGGCAGGGTGGCCGGGATCCTCAACAAGCGGGCCAATGAAAAGAACAACGTGAACTATCTCAGGTTCGCCTTCTTCGACTTCATCGACGATGCGGAGGTCACCGACGTCCTGTACAACGCTCTGGCCGACTATGCCCGGGAGTTGGGATGCGTGGCCATCCACGGGCCCCAGGGCTTCTCCGATATGGACCGGGAGGGCATGCTGGTGGAGGGCTTTGATCGACTCAGCCAGTTCTTCGTGTACTACAACTACCCCTACTATCTCGATCATATGGCCCGGCTGGGCTTTGTGAAGGAGGTGGATTGGGTGGAGTATCTCATCCACGTGCCCGATCAGGTGCCGCCCCGGATGGAGAAGATCGTAGCCTACACCAAGAAGCATATGGCTCTGAAGCTGGTGGACCTGTCCGACAAGAAGAACCTGCCCAAGTACCTCAGGGACGTGTTCGCTCTCTACAACGAGGCCTATCAGGTCATCTTCGGCATGGTGCCCCTGACGCCCAAGCAGATCGAGAAGTACACCCACGAGTTTTTGCCCCTGGTCAGCAACAAGACCTCCTGCTTCGTCTACAATGACAAGGATGAGCTGCTGGGCTTCGGCGTGGCCGCGCCATCTCTTTCCAAGGCGAACCAGAAGACCCGGGGCCGCCTGTTCCCCTTCGGCTGGATCACCACGCTGCGGGCCCTCAAGGGGAAGAACGAGCGTCTCGATATGCTCCTCATCGCCGTGCGGCCGGACATGAAGGGCGCGGGCCTCAACCTGGTCATTTTAGAAGACCTTCTCCGCAAGGGCATCCAAAACGGCGTGAAGCTGGCGGAGACCGGGCCCCAGCTGGAGATGAACAAGGACGTACTGTCCATGTGGCGACTCTTCGACACGGAGCAACACAAGCGCCGCCGCTGCTTCATCCGCATGCTGGACGGCAGCGAGCCGCCGAAGGTGACCCAGCTCGACAACTTGGACGAGCTCAAGGCCCGGGAGCAGGCGAAAGTGGCCGAATAGTTGCTAATTCTGTCGTAGGAGCGTATACTATTAAGGAAACTTGGTGGGAGGCAAAAACGGTGGCAGTTGGTTTGGACGATGTGAAGCGCATCCACCTGATCGGCGTGGGCGGGTGTAGCATGAGCGGCATTGCGCAGATATTGAAGAAGCAGGGGCACGTGGTCACGGGCTCGGATCGGGAGCGCTCCCAGTTCACGGACCGGCTCATTGAGCTGGGCATCCCCGTGTCCATCCCCCAGAAAGGGGAGCAGGTGGAGGGGGCGGAGCTGGTCATCTATTCTGCCGCCATCAAGCCCGACAACCCGGAGCGGGCCTACGCCCGGGAGCACGGCATCCCCGAGATGGAGCGGAGCGTGGCCCTGGGGCAGATCTCGGCTCGGTACCCCCATGTGGCCGCCATCTCCGGCTGCCACGGCAAGACCACCATCACCTCCATGCTGGCCTATATCAACGAGGAAGCCAAGCTGGATGCCACGGTCCATGTGGGCGGCTTCGTGGACTTGCTGAACGGCGGCGTGAAGGTGGGGGACGGGGATCTGTTCATCACCGAGGCCTGCGAGTATGTCCGCAGTTTTTTGACCCTGGTGCCCACGGTGGCCCTGGTCAACAACATCGACAACGACCACTTGGACTGCTATAAGGATCAGCAGGAGATCATTGAGACCTTTGCTCAGTTCTGTGCCCTGGTGCCCCCCGAGGGTCAGATCATCGTCTGCCGGGACGACGAGAAGGTCCAGCGGCTCCTGCCCCTGCTCGATCGGACGCCCATGACCTACGGCCTTACTGAGGGTGACTGGCACGCGGTGAACGTCGAGTTCGACAGCCTGGGCTGCGCCGCCTTCGACCTGGTCCATGGGGGAAACGTACTGGGGCGGATCACCCTACATGTGCCCGGCACCCACAACGTCATCAACGCCTTGGCCGCCTGCGCCGTGGCCAGCGTCTTCGGTGCCGGCTTCGACAGCATGGCCAGAGCCCTGGACCGCTTCAGGAACACCAAGCGCCGGTTCGAGTTTATGGGCGAGCGCAACGGCGTCCGCGTCTTCCACGATTACGGCCACCACCCCAACGAGATCGCCGCCACCCTGGAGGCCGCCTCCCGGGTGCCTCACAAGGCCCTTTACTGCGTGTTCCAGTGCAACAGCTATACCCGCGCCCGGACCCTCTTCTGCGAGGACGTGACCTGCTTCCGTCACGCCGACAAGGTCCTGGTCCCCGACATCTACCCCGGCCGGGAGGTGGACACCGGCATCGTCCACGCCCGGGACATGGTCAGGGGCATCAACGCTTCCACGGGCAACGCCCTCTATCTCCCCACCTTCGAGGAGATCCGCGTCTGGCTGGACGAGAACGCGCACCCGGGCGACCTGGTCATCACCGTGGGCAGCGGCAACGTCTACGCCCAGACCCGCAAGCTCCTCTGATAGATTGACAAACCGCCCAAATCTGGTATAATCACTCTCGCGGTCCATAGGACCGCATCCCTCTCCGTAGCTCAGCAGGATAGAGCGTCCGCCTCCTAAGCGGAAGGCCGTGGGTTCGAATCCCGCCGGGGAGGCCAAAAA
>JAEEGL014333181.1_pt1 | contig 16159 bp, 15 predicted proteins | sample 9134231 | NCBI WGS metagenome assembly JAEEGL01 (sample SAMN16246548, study PRJNA631951) | gut metagenome | biome: gut microbiome; feature: rumen; material: fiber-attached | host: Bos | place: Iran: Karaj | collected 2018-10
AGATACTTTAAATAAAGTCAAAGATAAATTTATTTCTTTAGCAAAGAGTGATGTAAAATATTCAGATTTTATTAAAAAATTAACTGGTGAAACTGATTTATTCTCAGATGTTAAAGATATAGAAAAAACCGATGATAAAGTAATTATCAAGGTTGAAGTAAATGTGTTTACCAATAAATTAGAAAACTTAACAGTAATTATTAATGATAAAACTATATTAAATAAAGTTGCGAAAAATCAATATAAGTTCCTATATGATAATAATAATGAAAAGAACTATGCATTGTTAACTATTAAAGATGATGAATTTAAAATAGCTACTTATGCTAATGGAAAAGAAAGTTTTTCAATTGAATTATTATCTAAGAAAAATGAAGATAATATTAATATTTCTATTAGTCAAATTGGGGGATATATAAATACTAAGATTAAGAAAATTAATGATAGTGAAGAAAAAATCACAATTGATGCTAATTTAATTGCAGCAACTATTAAAGCAGATGTAACAACTAAAGTTACAAATAATAAGATTTCAGCCAATGGAACTATTGATGTTAAAGTATTAGGAATCTTATCTGGAGGATCATCAGAAAGTATTAAGTTGGACTTTACAATTAATTTTGAAAATGGTCAAAATATAGTGACTAAAGATTTGCCAACTAATGCTATAAATGTGGAAGATATGGATCCTGAACAATTAGAACAATTTAAAGCAGTAGTAGGAAGCATATTAGGAAACTTTGTACCTACAGATAATGAGTTATATGAGTATGGAGCTATGGAAAATATAGGTAAAAATACTTTTGTTTTAGATGCTCAAACTGCTGTTGAAGCTGCAAATACATATTTTATGAATCAAAGTTTAACAACTGGAAAAGGTTTTCCTTCAAAAAATAATGAAACAAATTGTGTTTCAATTGAGGAACTAGAAGATGAAGAATACTTCGATAGTTGGAATGATTATAAGGGAAAAATAATTGTAAGTAAAGTAAATGATGGCTATTCATTTAAAATATGGCTAGCTGATGATAATTATATGATAATTGATAAAAGTGAAGATAATGGAATAACTGAAAATGATGTAAAAACTTATTCTAGAGATTGGTATTATGAATTTGAAACTTGCCAAGCAAATGAAAAATTATCATAAAAATATAATATAGGATGAATTTTCATCCTTTTTTTTAACTATATTTTTTGTTATACTTTAATTGGTGATATTATGTTAGATAAAGATATATTAATAATCATACCCATCTACCATAAAATAAGTAGTAACTTTTATAATGATATTAAAGATTATAAAAATGTATTATTATTAGATAATTGTATGATAGATACGAAAACTTTACCTAATGGTAACAATAACTTTACAATAATGAAATTTAGTGAAGAGTGGGGGAATTACATTAAAAATAATAAATGTAAAAGATTTATTATCTTAAATCAGGATAATATTACTCTAGATACTAAAAATAAAGGAATTGTTATATCATACCTAACAAATTACTTATTTAATAGCTATTTTAAGGGCATATATAATAGAGTATTAGTATTTAATCAAGATAGTATTGAAAAATTCTCAAATATGCCTCTAAATGGGTTTAAATCAAATATAGAGTTATTTCAATATGCAAATACTCATAATATAGCAATTAATATAACGGATTATAAGATAAATACTAATATAAAAACAAAACTAAATAGTATTAAAACATTAATACCATATATATTTAGAAATATATTATCATATATAGTAAATATAATATTATTTTTAGTATTATTTTATATTTTAAAATTTAATAATGAATTAGAACATATCCTAGTAGCTAATTTTTTTAGTGGAGTAGTGGGGGTAGCATTATTAATACTACTAGATTATAACCCCTACTTTCATAATAATTATATAAAGAAGAATATTATATATATATTAATTAATTTAGTTAAAATAAGTATATCTGGTTATATAATCTATATATTATATAAAATAATAGGTATACCAATTATAATATCTAAATTAATAGGTGATATTTTATTATTAGTAGGAGTAGAGATTCTTAAAAATAAATTTTTCACACATATATAACCTTATATAATATATATAATATGGTTATAATACGCGTATTTAACCTTATATATATTTAATTATAAGGTTATAACATGCACAAATAAATTTTTAATTTAATATTACAATTGCATATCATATTACATAACATATAATTCAGATTATTCTAGATACATAAATATTTTAAAATAACACTAAATATCCCATAAATTCTTCAAATATAACCAAATAGTATTTTATAAATAATATATGTTATGTTAACTTAATTATGGAAACAAAAAGTAATATTATCTATTAATAGTATTACTTTCTTCTATTACTTCATATATTTCTTTTAATAGTGGATTATTACATTCCATATTATCATTAATATTAATAACTAAATTAGTATCTTCTACAAAGGGATATGCAACTATATCTATATTACTGAAATGATATTCTAATCTTCTAAATGTTCTAATAAATTTATCTGTTATATTTCTTTGAAGTTCCTCATTACTATTTAACTGTTCTTGATGTTTTCTTTGGTCCTTATTCCTTCGATCATTAAGGATTTCTTTAGCATTCCATCTAGTTATTAAATATGTTGGTATAACAAGCTTACTAATACCTAAACTTTTTATGTAAGATACTCCAATACACGCTGATATTAATGTTGATGGTGTTATTCCTTTTAAATTCTCAGGATTATTTATATTATCATCAGATTCAAGTTTCAAATCTATTCCTTCATTAACTTTATACATATTACGATTTAATTTTTTATCACGATTACTCCTTGCAAAATTTTGTATTGCATATATATATGCCGTATCTTCATAAATACCAAATTCTACTTGTGGCATTTCATTATCATCAATTTTAATCTCTAAAGCATAGGGAGTTTCATGAGATATCTTATCCTTTACTACCTCTACTCTAATAGTACCTATACTACTCCCCTTCTCTACCCCAGGTAAATCATTATGTCGAAAAAAATCGATTCTTTTTTCTAAGAATTTTATTGGATCATGGTAATCTTCAATAGAGGCATTACTAAAAAGTGAAGTAATAATCGTTTTAATATAATTTTTATCAAACTCTGGATCATCCTCTCTTCTTACCCCAGATGTATATTCCTCTAGATAAAAAGCATGAGCAATTCTAACATATTCACTAAGTAGTTTATCAAATAATTCTTTATCATTTATCTCTATTGTAGGTACTAAATAATCACTAGGACCATAAGCTATATACTTACCATTTAATTTAGTATTAAATCTTAAAGCATATGTAAAAAAAGCATCTACTAATCCTTTACTTGCTTCATTTATTAATTCATTATAAAAAATATCTAATATTTCATTCATATATATCACTATCAATATTATATAATAATATTTTAAAAAAAGAAAATATTAATAATAACTAAGATAATTCCTGTAATAAATCCATATAACAACATATTATGTTCCTTATATTTAATAGATTTCGGTAGTATTTCTTCAATAGATAAAGTAATCATTAGGCAAGCTACTATTATAAGAATAAAGCTAATTAATAATTCATTAATATAACTTTTTAAAAAGATAAATGCTAATATTGCTCCGAGAGGTTCAGATAAGCCAGATATTAATACAGCTTTAAAAGCCTTTTTAAAGCTATTTGTAGAGTAATATATAGGTACTGCTATAGAAATACCTTCTGGTATATTATGAAGCATTATAGCTATACTTAATTTGATTCCTAAACTAATATCATGATAACTACTAACAAATGTAAGTATACCTTCTGGTATATTATGGAGAATTAATACTATCATATTAAGTATTCCTAATTTATATAAATCATTAGTATTATTAGTTAATTTATCTATATATTTAATAATATAATAACATACAATAAATGTTATTATTAATAATATATTAGTTTTAAATAATCCATAATTATTTATTATATTAAAGTATGATTTAGGGATTAAATCTAAAATACTTATACCTATCATTACAGAGGCAGAAAAAGATAAACAAAAAGTAATAAATATATTATATTTTTTTATCTTAAATAATATTACTAATGATCCTAGTATAGTAGATAAGCCTGCAATAGTAGAAATAATAATAGGTATTATAGTTTCCTTCATAACATCACATTAAATATTATGATATTTGACAGAAAATAGAAATTGTAATACAATAATTAAAGGTGTTTTTTATGAAGAGATTTTTTGAGTTGAGTTTATTATTATTATTTGTTTGCTTGGTTACTGGTTGTGGAAAAAAAGATGTTTTAATGGATGTTAATGGAGTTGAAAAAAGTGATTTCACTATTAACGAAACTGCTGTAATAAATGATGTTCATTATACTGTTACTGATTTTGAATTTACGAATGAAAAATTTACTTTACCAAATGGACATGAAATTGAATTTGAAGAAGGAAATGATACTTACTTAATTATAAAATTGAGGATAGACAATAAATCAGATGATTCCATTCCGTTGAACTTTGAACCATTACTAGACATTAAAAATAAGACAATTGAAGGTGACTATAAATTTTTAGTTGATCCAGAAGAAATGTTAGGAGTACACTATTTAGATGTAGACAAAAGTGTAACATATATTTATTACTATGAATTAAATGGAATGCCTAAAGATACTTCTTTTCAAGTTATTGTAGGAGAAGATAAAGCTCAACAATCTATTATAATGAACGTAGATTTAAAAAAATAGTACTAATTGTAGTACTGTTTTTTAATTTTCATATACAAAACTCCGTATTCTATATGTAATTATAATATTTTTTTGTAATATGTAAATTAAAAAGAACACTAATGTGTTCTAAATCAAATCTATATCTTCACTAGGCATATATTCTGGTTCACAAGTAAGATTAATTTTTAAACTCTTTAGTGTCTTCTTATCTCCATTATCAACTATATAAGTTGCATGTGCCTCACAATCCTTTAATTTATCTAAATTACTAATTGCTTTCTCTGCCATAGCATTTGTTGATGAACAAATACTTAAAGCCGTCAATACCTCTGGTAGTGTTAATCTTGTACCAGTATGCATATCATGTTTTAATTTTAGCATTGGTTCTAATACTTTTGGAGACAATAATTTAATATCATCTGGTATCTTACTGACATGCTTAATGGCATTTAATACAACACTTGAAGCTGGTGTTAAAATATCTGTTTGTTTACCAGTAAGTATTTTTTTACCAATTTTTAATGCTATAACTGGTTTATTTTCTTTTTTAGACTTATCTAAAGCTGGTTTTATAACATCTAAGTATGATTCATCTATCCCTACTTCATTCATAAGTAATTTTACTTTTTTATAACAATCTTCATCACATAAACCGAGTTTATAGTTATTCATTTCATTAAAATATCTTCTTACTATTTCTTTTTTAGCGGCATCTTCAACTACATCATTATCAGTAATACAAAATCCAACCATATTTACACCCATATCAGTTGGGGATTTATAGATATCTTTACCACATAATTTATTCAGAATACTTTTAAGTATTGGAAATGTTTCAACATCTCTATTATAGTTAACTGCCGTTTTTCCATATGCTTCTAAGTGAAATGGATCAATCATATTAACATCTTTTAAATCAGCAGTTGCAGCTTCATAAGCAATATTAACTGGATGTTTTAAAGGTAAATTCCAAACTGGGAATGTTTCAAATTTGGCATAACCAGCTTTTATACCTCGAATATTTTCATGATATATTTGGGATAAACAAGTAGCAAGTTTACCACTTCCAGGACCTGGAGCATTAACCAAGACAAGTGGTTTAGTTGTTTCAATATAACTATTAGCACCATAACCCTCTTCCGACACAATTGTATCCACATCAGTAGGATAACCCTTAGTAAATGTATGAATATATGTCTTTATTCCATTTCTATTAAGTTTCTTAATAAACTTATCAACACTTACTTGATTATTATATAAAGTAACTACTACACTATTAATAGAAAATCCCATTTTCTTAGAATTATTAATTAATTTTAATATTTCAGTATCATAAGTAATACCATACTCTCCCCTAGTTTTATTACGTTCAATATCCCCAGCATTAATACAAAAAATAATTTCTAAATCATCTTTTAATTCTTTAAACATATTAATTTTGGCATCATTTTTAAAACCTGGCAAAACTCTAGCAGCATGAGAATCATCAAATAATTTTCCCCCTACTTCTAGGTATAACTTATCAAATAATTTGAACCTTTCCCTAATATGCTCACTTTGAATTTTTACATATTTTGCATTATCAAATCCCTTTTTCATACATACCTCTACCTTCAAATAAAAAAAGCCCTTGGAGAACTCCATAGGCTCTATTTAATTATAACACTATATTTTTATATGTAAAATATTTTTTTATAAAATTTTCAATAATTCTTTTTCAACCGGTAGTATTTACAACTTACACCACCAAGAAACATCATATTAAATATCTGTTTTTTACAGTATATGTCGCTACCTATTTCTTGCACTATTTATAAATGATTCAAATATTGCTTTTGAATTATCATCATTTAAATCTTCTGGATGCCATTGTAATCCAATAATAAATCTTTTATTTGGTATATGAATGGCTTCTATTACACCATCTTGACTTTTAGCATCTACTACAAATAAATCATCATTTTTTATCATATGATAATGTCTACTATTAACTTGGATTTTATCTTTATCCAAAATATCTTTTAATATACCTGGTTTAATAGCAATATCATGAACATATTCCATATCTACTTCATGATGATTTATATTAGTATCAGTTGGAATTGTTTGATCACTATCATCATCCCCAAAATATCTTAAGCAACCAATTGCTTGCATACCAGCACAAATACCAATAAGTGGTAAATCATTAATAATTGCATAATCTATTACGTATTCATCTGTTTTTGTAAATGTTACTCCACCAGGTATAATAAAGCCATCAAAAGGACTAATTATTTCTTTTAATAAATCACTATCTAAATTAGGAATAACCATTGGTATTCCCCCACATTTTATTACATATTCTATTATACTTTGTGGTACCTTACATATATTTTTATCTACTACTCTACTTGTAATACCAATTATTGGCTTTTTCAATTAAATCAACTCTTTTCTAAATATTACCATTAAAATAATGATTATTTTTAAGATAAAAATCCATACTATTATTGGGAGGTAATTATGAACAAAGCAAGAAATAATAATAGTGCTAAAAATAATGCTAGAAGTAATTCTAAAGCAAGATCGAATGCACGTAATTCTGCTCGTAGCAATAATAACAACAATAATTGTAATAATAATTAATAATTATTACTTATGGGCGTGAGGATGATTATCATAATCATCCTTTATTTTTTTATTTGATAAATGGGAATATATCTCCGTTGTTGTTAAATTCTCATGACCTAATAATTCTTGAATAATTCTTAAATCAGCTCCATTATTAAGTAAATGAGTGGCAAATGAGTGTCTCAATGTATGGGGAGATACTTCTTTTTTTATTCCAGCATCTATACAAAGTTTTTTTAATATTTTAAAAAAACCTTGTCTACTTATTCTATTACCATCTTTGTTTAAAAAAACATAGTTACTTACCTTAGTTTTAAGTAAAAAATCTCGATAATTATTAATATAATTATCTAAACAATCCATTGCAGTTTCCCCAATTGGAACAATCCTATCTTTCTTTCCCTTTCCTTGTACTCTAATAATACATTCTTGAAAATCAACTTGATTTAGTTCTAAATTTATAAGTTCACTAATTCTAGTACCTGTTGCAAATAATACTTCTAACATAGCTTTATTACGATAATCAACTGGTTTAAGTAATTTAATATCTAATAATTTATCTATTTCTTCATCTGTTAAATAATTAGGTAACTTTTTATCCAATTTGGGATGACGTATACCATCACAAGGATTAATAGTTAATTTTTCTTGAAATATCATATATTTATAAAATGAATTAAAAACAGTTAAATAGTGAGTTTTACTTCTTGGTGTTACATCAATATTTTCCAAAAAAGATCTAATTTCATCAGTTGTTAAATCTATAATATCTTTTTTATATGTATCACTAAGTAACTTTAAATTTTCCCCATAAGAATCAATAGTATTATAAGATAATCTTCTTTCATACTTTAAATATTCTAAATAGAATATTATATCTTTATCTTCAATATGTTCTAATATATTTTTCATACTACTCCTTATAAATACTTTAACCAATTTTTTAAATATGTTAAATTAGCATATCCATTTATTTTTATTCTTCTTATATTATACCTCAAATCACTTCTTCTTGCATAATCTTTTAAACCAAATCCAAATGCAACATCATAATTATTCTCTGAAAGGGCTTTCATAATGTAATCATTATAATCTCCGAAGGGATAAGCAAAAACATTAAAACCAAACTTTTTAGTTTTTAATATATCTTCATATATTTCATAATTACTGCTTACTTCAATTTGATGTTTACCATTACTATATTTATGTAAATCATAAGAATGACTTTGAAATTCCCAATTAGGATATTCAAGTCTTATTTTGTCTATTACATCTTGACCTATAAAATGCTGTTTTTTACTACTTTCATCATATTGATCCGTAGTATCATTAGTTCTACTACCTACAATAAAAGAGACTGCTTTAAAGTTATATTGTTTTAATATGGGATATGCAAGATAATAATCTTCATAAAATCCATCATCAAATGTAATTAAAATACTTTTTTTAGGTAAATCTATTGTACCATTATACCAATCTACAAATTCTTTACTAGATAAAGTATAAAATCCATTATTATCTAAATATTCCATCATTTCTTTAAATTTATCAATAGAACCTACCCATTGATTATCCTTGAATAAAGTATTTTTAATATTATCAGGAACTAACCTATGAAATGTAATAACAGGTATTTTATTAGCATAAATTCTTTTATTATTATAATAAAAATTAATCATAATTAAAGAATAAAAAATAAGTAATATAAATATTAATATTTTATAATATTTCATATGTAACACCTACAAGTATTATATATCTTTTTTAAATATTATGCTATAATGATTATGTGATATTATGGAAATTTTAGCGGATAAATTAAGACCTAAAAAGTTAGATGATGTTATTGGTCAAGAACACTTGATTGGTAAAGATAAAATACTTAGTAATCTTGTAAAAAACAAGAAACTTTTTTCTATGATACTTTATGGTAAACCAGGAATTGGGAAAACAAGTATTGCTAGTGCCTTAGTAAATGAACTTGATTTACAATATAGATTCATGAATGCAACTATTAATAATAAAAGTGATTTTGATAATGCCATAAGTGATGCTAAAATGTATGGAGAATTAGTCCTTATAATTGATGAAATACATCGGATGAATAAAGATAAACAAGATTTATTACTTCCCTATATTGAAAATGGTTTAATAATTCTTATTGGTCTTACAACAGCTAATCCTTATCATAAAATAAACCCAGCGATTAGAAGCAGATGTCAAATATTTGAACTACATGAATTAGATGCCAAAGATATTATAAAAGGCTTAAAAAAAGCTATGGTAAATTTAGATAAAATAGAAATAGATGATGAAGCATTAAAATATATTGCTAATGTATCTAGTGGTGATATGCGTAATGCTCTAAATTTATTGGAGATGGCCTACTACAGTTCAAAAAAAGGAAAAATAACATTAGATGTATTAAAAAATATTGATTCAAAACCAATCTTCTTTCATGATTTTGATGGTGATGGTCATTATGATGTTCTAAGTGCATTTCAAAAATCTATTCGTGGTAGTGATGTTGATGCTTCCCTTCACTACTTAGCTCGTTTAATTGAAGCCGAAGATTTAGAAAGTATTTATCGAAGACTTTCAGTAATTGCCTATGAAGATATTGGACTTGCTAATCCGGGGATCGGTCCAAGAGTTATGGCAGCAATTGAAGCAAGTGAATTAGTAGGACTTCCAGAAGCTAGAATACCCCTTGGGGAAATAGTTATTGAAATGGCGTTATCCCCTAAAAGTAATAGCGCTGTAATTGCGATAGATCAAGCATTAAATGATATAAGAGCTGGTAATACTGGTAACGTACCAAATAATATTAAAACCACTTCTAAAGATTACATATACCCTCATAACTATCCAAATGATTGGGTTAAGCAAGAGTATATGCCTAAAAATCTAATTGGAAGAAAATATTATATACCTAAAAATAATAAAGTTGAGGTAAGTTTAAATAACTTACATAAGGAAATGAGGAATGAAAAATGAAAATTAGTGTGATAGGAACTGGAATATATGGTTTAGCTATTGCTAAATCACTGGCTAAAAACAAAAATAATCAAATATTTATGTGGACTGAAAATGAAGATAAATATAATGAATTTCGAGATACTAAAAAATTAGCATCAATTATTGATTGTGAAATAGAAAGTAATATAACAATATCACCTTCATACAAAGATGTTTTAGAGGATACCAAATTAATTTATATTGTTACAGCATCTAAATATGTCGATATAGTTAGTCATAATATGAAACCATACTATAAAAAAAGTATCCCTATTTGTATTGCTTCTAAAGGTATTGAAGATACTACGGAAGAATTACTAAGTGAAGTAATAAAGAAAAATTTAAATGCTAAATATATTGCAGTTATTTCTGGACCTACCTTTGCTATAGATATTATTAATAATGAACCTATTGCTTTGGCACTTGGTAGTAAAGGTAAAAAAGCCAAGAATTTAGTTTTAAAAACACTTGCTAATGATCATTTAAAATTAAGACCAACTGATGATATGATTGGTATCCAGTTATGTGGTGCTTTAAAAAATATTATTGCTATAGCTAGTGGTATCTTAAGTGGTTTAGGATATAGTGATTCTACTAGAGCATTTCTAATAAATGAATCATTACATGATATGAAAGAAATAATCTATTATATGGGAGGAAAAAGAAAAACTATACTTTCATTTGCAGGTATTGGGGATTTAATGCTTACTTGCTCTAGTACTAAAAGTCGTAACTTTAGTTTTGGTTATATTATTGGTAGTACCAAAGATCCTAAACAAATAAATGAATATTTAGCTAATACTACAGTTGAAGGATATTATACCCTAGATACTGTTTATAAACTTCTTATAAGAAAAAATATTGAAATAGGCCTTATTAATGTAATATATGATATAGTCCACAATAAAGAAGATGCTAATACTCTAGCAACATTCTTAATCAATAAAAAATAAAGTTCTCTACATTTAGAGAACTTTTTTATTGAGCCATACCTATTATATATGGATCTGTTATAGTACCTGTGCCACTAACTTTATAGACGGAAGATGAAAGATACAAGACTGGACGTACGCCATAGCCGACATCCGCGTTGTTGAACGCCACTTTGCCATTATAGTTCAAATTCCACGCGCTAACAGAATAGTTCGAATGCGGCGATATTGTCCATTCAGATCCCTTACCATATAACCAATCTTTTCCAGCACAACTAGCACTGTTATACGACCCATGGGCTGTTGTTCTAGCACAATCACTTGCTAATACTCCATATAAATAATCGCTTTCATAAATTAATCCTATGTATCCTGGTGTACTAGCGCTTCTTCCACTATATATAGCATTAGCATCTCTTTCATAACTATATACGCTATCTGGAGTATATGTGGTATAACCTTCTTTTCCTCCTCCACCTAAATACCATTTAGATTTAACTATCATATTTCTATATCCATCTTGTATTCCATCAATACTATAATCACATTTTGCTGGTACTGTCGTTGAAAAGCCATAGCAATATGTGCTTGCAGTTGTTTTATTAGTATTCCAATCATAGTATTGTTCATTTAGTAAATGATATAAAGAGGAATTTGGCCAGTCATTGGTATCTGATTTATCCAATGCAAATGCACCTATCAGGTCTTTTCTTATTATTTTAACCAAATTTGCTGTTGCATCTGTTGTTCCACCATTATCTGAATCATATTCGGTAGAGAATACTCCGATTATTCTCCATAATTCATTATTAAACATTACATAGTTATTGGGATTTTCACCTTCATATCGATAACCATTTTCTGACACCACTTGTCCTTCTCCTTGAGTTGTTCCGGATAGACTTGTTATATATGTATTTAAATAATCATTGTTTGTTATACTTGTAAACTCAATATCACATGTTACGTTCCCTTTTATATTTTTTACAATTAATTTATTAGCTATGCTATTCCAATAGGCATCCGCATTAGTACAATCAACATCTACTTTATAATTACCACTAGGAAATGATGTTTCTGAATTTCCATTTACTAATATAGCATATTTTACACCATCAATATCGGTATATACTTTTTTATTATTTCTTGTAATAATTATTAGTAATCCTATTACTAAAATACTCGATAATGATATTATAATTACTTTCTTTTTCATAAATATTACCTACATTCCTATAATATATGGATCTGTTATGGTACCAGTTCCACTAACTTTATAGACAGAAGATGAAAGATACAAGACTGGCCGAATTCCATAGCCACTACTCGCGTTGTAGCTCCTCACATAGCCGTAAGAGCTCAAATACCACGCTTTGGACGAATTGTCCGAATTCGGCGATATTGTCCATTCCAATCCCTTACCATATAACCAATCTTTTCCAGCACAACTAGCACTGTTATACGACTCATGGGCTGTTGTTCTTGCACAATCACTTGCAAGTACCCCATATAAATAATCACTTTCATACATTAATCCTATGTATCCTGGTGTACTAGCACTTCTTCCACTATATATAGCATTAGCATCTCTTTCATAACTATATACGCTATCTGGAGTATAGGTAGTATATCCAGTTTTTCCACCACCGCCTAAATACCATTTAGCTTTTACTATCATATTCCTATATCCGTCTTGGATTCCATCAATACTATAATCACATTTTGCTGGTACTGTCGTTGAATAACCATAGCAATATGTGCTTACAGTTGCTTTATTAGTATTCCAATCATAATATTGTTCATTTAATAAATGATATAAAGAAGAATTCGGCCAGTCATTAGATTCGGATTTATCCCACGCAAGTCCACCTATTTCGTCTTTTTTTATTATTTTTACTAAATTTGCTGTTGCATCTGTTGTTCCATCATTATCTGAATCATATTCTGTTGAAAATACTCCTAGTATTCTCCATAATTCATTATTAAACATTACATAGTTATTGGGATGAGCTCCTTCATATCTGTAACCATTTTCTGATACTACTTGCCCCTCACCTTGGGTAGTATTATTTAAACCAATAATATATGAATTAAGTGGTGTAGTATTATTTGGATTTTGACAAGCTAAATTACAACTTCCCATATCATCTAATGATGATATTTCTAATTGATTTATTTTATTATTCCATACGGCTGTTACTCCATTACAATTAATTGTTGGTTGATTACATCCATTCTCAGATAAATTTGCAACATTTAAAGTTAAATCGGTTTCATCAATCTCATCTTGTCTTATTATAATTTCAGCACTTATTGTCTTTCCAGTATTATCATTTTGATTAACATCTAAATTTATTAATGTAATAACTACTTTCCAATTTTCAATTGTTGCAGTGTTATTTGATGCACTTATGGCGTGATTATCAAGCAATGTTTTAAGACCAGTTACTCCTGTTATATCATATCCTGTTACTCCTTTTATTGTCTTTTGAGTACCAAGTCCTGTTAATGTAACTAATTGATTATTACCATCAAACACTTGTAACATTAATTCAGGATCTTCATTAGTATTAGACCCACTATATAGTGTTGGATTACTTTGCAAATTTAAATATAAATAGTAATTCATGGTTGCAGCCCCTGTTTTATTATTCGGAGTTAATGTTGCTGTTGCTGTTGCATCACCCGATTTATTTGTACCATTCTCTTGAAAATCTGATTGGGTTACAGTAAAACTTATATCCCTATTCATACTAAATGTCAGTAAATCAGTTGTATTACTTGTTACTGTTGCATTGGTACTTGTTGTACCTCCGGCTTGAGCTGCAAAGAAAGCATATGTAGCCCCTATTAAAGTTAAAACTATGGTTATTATTGCTATTAATGTTAGGATTTTATTTTTATTATTATCCATAATATCACCTTATCATAAATATATCACATATATAAGTTTTTAACAATTAAAAACGATATAATTATTTTATTATATCGTTTATTACCCAGTTTGCTAAATAGATACCACTTGTTGCTGGTACAGATATCATTGATGCTATAGTAGTATCATTATTAATTGGTAATTCAGAAGAAAATACAACTGGTATTTTAGTAGTAATACCTTCTTTTTTTAATTTACTTCTTAATACTTTTGCTAATGGATCATTATATGTTTTATCAAGTCGAGATAGTTGAATCTTACTTGGATCTAGTCTTTTACCAGTACCACAAGAACATATTATTTTAATATTATTATTGATAGCTAATTTAATTAAAAGTATCTTAGCATTAACGTCATCACAAGCATCAATTATATAATCAAATTCTTTATAATTATCTATATTAGTAGCATCTATATTGCTATTAATACCTACTATATCAATATTAGGATTAATACTTTTAATCCTAGTAACTTCTTCCTCTACTTTATATTTACCAATATTACTTGAATTAGCTCCAATTTGGCGATTTAAATTACTTATCTCATATGTATCACCATCAACTATTGTAATATGCCCTATACCACTTCTAACTAAAGATTCTAAGGCAAATCCACCAACACCCCCTACTCCAACAAGTAAAACTTTGGTATTTTGTAATTTTTTTAAATTTTCTTCACCTATTAATTTAATTAATCTATCAAACATATAAACCTCCATAAAAAAACCCAAAGGATAGTTGTGCATTGATAAAAACCCGCTCTCGCGAGGTGGGCATCACATAATATATTTTAGGATCCTTACAACACTTAATGGGTAAGTATTCTACACCATATATTAATTAGATTCCCGTATATCATATTATAGTCGGTTTTATATAGACACCAACTATTCCTCTAGGCAATTTAATTATATCAAAACAAATAATCATTAGCAATATATTCCCCATTATTTTTTAGATTGATTAACGTATTTATGTCAACTTTACTTTCATATTTACGATATTTTTTTAATGTAATATTGACATCTCTTACCCAATCTGGATTAGCTAATTTTTTACCATTACTATCAAATATTGGATTATATTTAACTCCTATTTTTTCTACTGTATCTAATCCTTTACCATAATAACTAGTACTTAATAATCTAATATATTTTAATGTTCCATATTCAATATTTTTATAACTAATAATACCCTTACTATTTTTACCACCAAAAATATTATTCTTCCTAAGTAAATGTTTAGCTCGATACCCCGATTCAATATAACCAATACTAGCTGCAGTAGTAAAATCAACATTAGGGTATAACTTAACCCAATAATTAATTAAAGCAATAATATACTCTTTAGAATCGTAACATGGATTAATAGTATTATCAAATAATTCTTTATTACTTTTCTCTAATTTAAGTAAAAAATCTAATAAATTTTTATCTATATTATCTTTATCTAAACTAAAGTTAGGTTCATCTTTTATTAACGAAATTAGTGTATTTTCTTCAATTTGAAATGTATTAGCATAAAATTTTATTATTGCATAATTATCCTGAATATATTTATAAAAAGCATCTTCTTCTAAAATAGCATCTCTATATGTTAATATATTATCATCTTTTATTTCATTATAAGCATAATTATATTTAATACCAATACTTATTAGTACTAAATCAATTAGTATTAATATACCTAATATTTTCTTTACTTTCATATATATCCTTCTTTATAAATATATATTATAAAAAAAAGATTGAATATTTTCAATCTTTCCTAAATTGAAAATTGAACCGCACCACAAGGGTGTGGCTTTTTTTGATATAATAAAGGAGCCAGTTCCCGGCAAGGAGGCTCCTATATGAATTATAAACAATTAACAGCAAAAAAGAAAGTAGAAATTGATATTTTA
>JAEEGL016943831.1_pt1 | contig 16159 bp, 6 predicted proteins | sample 9134231 | NCBI WGS metagenome assembly JAEEGL01 (sample SAMN16246548, study PRJNA631951) | gut metagenome | biome: gut microbiome; feature: rumen; material: fiber-attached | host: Bos | place: Iran: Karaj | collected 2018-10
CACCAAGCTGATTTCCAACAGCTCGAGTCTGTTTGGCGCGGCTTGAAGTTCCTCGTTTCGAACGCCGAAACCGGTCAGTTCTTAAAGATCAAGGTGCTCCACGCGACTAAGAAGGAGTGCCTCAACGATATCGAGAACGCCTCTGACTTTGACCAGAGCAAGCTGTTCAAGCTTCTTTACGAAGAAGAATACGGCACTTACGGTGGTGAGCCCTACGGCGCCATCGTTTCTGGCTTCGAATTTGGCCGTTCCAACGCCGATATCGATTTGTTGATGGGTCTTTCGAACATTGCTGCTGCTGCCCACGCGCCTTACATCGCTGGTGCAACCGCTGGTATGTTCGGTTTGACCTCTTTCGAGAAGTTGGGCGAGCCTCGCGATCTTGCCAAGCTTTTCGAAGCGAACATGGAAAAATGGAACCAGTTCCGTGGTATGGAAGACTCCCGTTACGTGGGTCTCTGCATGCCTCGCATGCTGCTCCGTGTTCCTTACGGCGATCAGAACCCTGTTGAAGGTTTGCCTTTCAACGAGGACGTCGATGGTACCGATCACAACAAGTACCTCTGGGGTTCCTCTGCATGGGCTCTCGGCAACCGCCTGACCACCGCTTTCTCGTTGTACAAGTGGTGTGCGGCCATCCGTGGCGCCGAAGGCGGCGGTTTGGTTGAAGGTCTTCCGTTGCACAAGTATCGCACCGAAGAGGGTGATATTGCGACCAAGATCCCGACCGAAGTTGCCATCACCGATCGTCGTGAAAAAGAACTGTCAGATCTGGGCTTCATTCCGTTGGTCTTCTGCAAGAACACCAACTACGCAGCCTTCTTCGGTGCTTCGACCTGCAACAAGCCGAAGACCTACGACAGCGATTTCGCGAACTCCAACGCGCGTATTTCGGCCCAGTTGCCTTACATCATGGCGGCTTCCCGTTTCGCGCATTATCTGAAGGTTTTGGCCCGCGACAAGATCGGTTCGTTCATGAGCCGTGACGATGTCGATTCTTACCTCAACCGCTGGATTATGCAGTATGTTCTCGGTAAGGATGATGCAGGGCAAACCCTCAAGGCCAAGTACCCGCTGCGTGAAGCGCGTGTTGACGTTGCGGAAGTTCCTGGTCGTCCTGGTGCGTACAAGGCGGTCGTTTTCGTCCGTCCGCACTTCCAGCTTGATGAATTGTCGGCCTCCATTCGTTTGGTGGCCAGCCTTCCGCCGCCGGCGTTCTAATAGTAGGCGTCGCGGCATTTAAGCAACCCAGGAGACAAAAGTTCTCCTGCTAACCGTAAGGGAAAAGAACGATGGCCATTAATGCGTTCATGAAGATCTGTGGTCCTGACGTCAACGGCGGTAGCTCCTCCAAGGGTCATGAGACTGAGATCGAGGTTCTTTCTTGGAGCCATGGCTTCAATCAGCCCACCAGCGCTGTTCGTAGCCACGGTGGCGGCGGTACGGTCGAAAAGGCCAACCACCAGCCCTTCGTCTTCACCAAGACTCTCGACTCGGCCACTGATGACCTCCTCAAGGGCTGCTGGTCCGGTCAGCACTTCGACACGGCGACCTTGACTTGCTACCGCTCCTCCGGTGATGCCGGTGGCAACCAGATCGGCGTTGCCTATCTTAAGGTCGAGATGGAGTCGGTCATCGTTGCTGATCTTCAGATCAGCGGCTCGGTTGGTGACGTTCCTATGGAAACTGTCGCGCTGACTTACGCGAAGGTGACCTACACCTACACGCAGCAAGACAAGACCAAGGGTACCGTCGGTGCTGCCCAGCCCGTCTCTCACGATCTCCGTACGCACGTTATCGCGTAAGGGTGAGTAGATGAGCAAGCCTGGCGGGGCAGGCAGTAGCGCTTCTCGCTTGGTCCGGGCCCCGCTCCTGGACCGGTTGATCGATGATCAACCTGATGGTGAGGCGGAAAAGCCACCTTTCAGAGCTCAAACCCGCGCCGAATATGGACGCTCGGTCTTGAGGGATCTGGGGTGGCTTTTTAATGCGCGCTGTGTTGCCCTTTTCGATGATGTTGTTGGACGTCGAACCGTTATGGATTACGGCGTTCAGGACTTTACCCATCTTGTCCCTTCTTCCGAAGCAGACAGAACGATTTTGGCGAAATGGATTCGCCAGGCGATGAAGGCTTTTGAACCGAGGCTTGATGTGAAGCAAATTCACGTGGAACCGGTTGAAAGCAATCACCGCGTACTCGAAGTTGTTTTTGAGGCGCGCCTCATAGGCGGTCCCCTCAATGAGCCAGTCTCTTTTCGGGCAATCCTCGACATGAGCGAGGGGGGAGTAAAGGTCGTTGGCCGCTGATGCCGAGGATGAATTCCTCCAAACATATCGCGATGAGCTGAGCTTTTTGCGCCGGATGGGTGCAAAATATGCCAAGTCTCATCCTCGTATTGCGAAACGCCTTGAACTGACCGATGGTCCGGTGCCGGATCCGCATGTTGAGCGCCTGCTGGAAGGCGTTGCCATGCTGACGGCGCGCATTCAGCACAGTCTGGAAGCTGAATTGCCAGAGGTGACGCAAGGTTTACTGGGCTATATTTATCCGCATTTCACGCAACCCGTGCCTTCGATGACGATCGCTCAGTTTGAGCCCGATGAAGGGGGAGCAGGGGTGACGGAAGGTATCGAGATCCCCAAAAATACCAAGTTGTATGTGGAGACCTCATTCCAGAAGCGGACTTGCCGGTTTCGCAATTGTTTGCCAGTGACCATTTGGCCGATTACGGTCAAAGAAGTGCGCTTTGAAAACCCGGCGGCCTATGCCTTTTTGGCAGAAGGGGCGTTGTCGTCGGTGCAATCGGTTTTGCGGGTCCGCCTCAAGAAGATGAGCTTCCCGCTGAAAACCTATAAGCTTGATAAGCTCCGATTCTATTTAAATGGCGAGCGCAATGTAACAGGGCCTTTGTATGAGCTCCTGAGCGCCGATGTGCGGGGGGTGGTCTGTCTGCCGGATGGCGAAGTGCCTGGTCGGGGTTTTGAGCCCGAGATGGGTCGCACAAGGACGGTCGGTTTTGCAAAGGGCGAGGAACTTTTGCCGAGTAAGCCTTATGCCATCAGGGCTTACGGATTGCTGCAAGAGTATTTTGCATTTCCTGAGCGCTTTCTTTTCATCGATGTGGAAAACATTTCGATGGGAGAAGCGAAGGATGAGCTCGATCTTCTGTTCCTTTTGAATCACGCGCCGCGCCGCCGAATCAATGTTTCTGCGGATTCGCTCTTGCTCGGTTGTACACCGATCGTGAACCTGTTCGATAAGGTTTCTGAGCCCATTTATGTGAAGGGTTCTGAATATGAAGTTCGGGTTTTGGGCGATTCCCGCTGGGAGCGTACGACAGAAATCCATTCTATCCGCTCGATTTCGACCAGCTTAAGCGATGAAACCGAAGGGCGGATCGAGCCGCTTTACGGGCCGCTGCATTCGGCGGACGCCGATACGGTTTATTGGCATATGCGGCGCGGGCCTACGCTGAATCCTGAGATTCCGGGATCCGATGTCTGGGTTTCGTTCGTCGATGCTTCCCTGCGCCAGCAGTTGCCTGAGGCAAAAGCCCTTCGCGCGCATACACTTTGTACCAATCGCGATCTGGCGACACATCTGGATCAGGGGGATGGCTTAAACATTGAAGATGGTCCGCACGCTCTGGTGAAGGTGCTCAAGCGGCCGTCGGATCAGCTGTCTCCCCCTATGCAAGGGGAAGCGATGTGGCGGCTGATTTCTCATTTGGCGATGAGCCATTTGAGCTTGCCGGATGGCCCTCATGCGGTGGAGGCTTTGCGCGAACAGTTGCGCGTTTATGCCTTTACGGCTACGGAATCCATCGAGCCACAGTTGCAGGCGATTGAAGATGTTCATCGGGAAGTGGTGACGTTGCGGGCGAGCAACGATTCGTTCCAGGGATTCTGCCGCGTGCAGCGGATCACCATTCGCATCGACGAAGATCGCTTCTCCGGCATCAGTCCGGTTTTATTGGGAGAAGTGTTGAATCAATATTTCGGCCTGCTCTCATCGGTGAACGTTTTCACTCAATTGGTACTCGAATCCAAGCAGCGTGAGGGGACCTGGAAGATATGGCCGCCCATGATTCCGACTACGGACGATTAGCTCTCTATTTTAAGGAAGCCTACCGCTTTAATTTTTTCCAGGCGGTCAAATTACTCGAAGCGCAATGGCGGTATCGCCTCCGTGAGAGGGGGTTGCCCGACACGTTGCCTTCAGGTGGAGCGCCGACGCCGGAAGAGGAATCTGTACGCTTTCGATCGACGGTGTCGCAGGCGTTTCAGGCTTCCGATGTGGGCGAGATCGATCCGCTGCCTTTGGATGACGGGCCGCCGATCATTCAGGTAAATTTTATGGGGCTCGCGGGGGCACGCGGGCCTCTGCCGCATTATTTTACCAAGCTGGTGCGCGATCGCGTCCGCGTGGGCGATACGAGTTTAAGAGATTTTTTGGATCTCTTTAATCATCGTTTAATTTCGCTGCTTTACAGAACGCGCCAATGCAATCGGCCGTCGCTGAATACGCGTGCATCGGAGGAGCATCCCTTCGGGCATTACCTGATGTGCATTGCGGGGGCGGGCGCCAAAGGCACCTGTGAGGCCTTTGATGCGCTGAAAGATGAGCGCGCTGAGCCCAAGTTCCATATTTTTGCCCGCGACCTGATCATGTATTGCGGTCTGCTTTGGCAGCGCGAGCGATCGATGGATGGGCTGACGCGTCTGCTGGGCCATTTTTTTGAGCGCGAATTCACGGGGCGCGAACTCTGTGGCAAATGGCTGCGCCTGCATGAGGATGAGCGGACGCGGCTTTCGGCGGGGAAGATCACCTTCAACAAGCTGGGGGCCACGACCATCGTCGGTTGCCGCATTTGGGATGCGCAATCGGGATTCGAGCTCTCGACCGAGCCGATGTCCTGGCAGGATTTCAGCGATTTCCTGCCGACGGGGCGCTATTTTACCAGCTTTGTGAAGCTCGTGAACTTCTATACGCGATCGGCCTTCGATTTCCACCTGAATGTCCAGGTTAAGGGCGATGAAGTGATGGCCAATCGTCCCACCTTGTCGGTGAAGGGACAGATGCGTCTGGGGTGGACGAGCTGGATCATGAGCGGCAAGGTGCGCGCGTCGCATTTGAAGGCTCGCGTGCCCGGCCGTTTAGCACCGGATTTATTGTAAAGTGGATTACGATATTAAGGCCTTGATGAGCACGCTGAATCCCCAGTGCCGTCAGAGCCTGGAGGAAGCGGCCGCCCTTTGCGTTGCGCACGGTCACTACAGTATTGAGATCGAGCATTTTTTGATGAAGCTGCTCGAACGGCGCAACACCGACATCGATAGGATTCTGACCCATTTTGGCTTGACGCGCGGGGACTTACGTCGCGATCTCGAGAACACGCTCGATGGGTTTAAATGCGGCAACACGCGCGTGCCAACCTTTGCGCAGGATGTACCCAAGCTGCTGAAAGAGGCCTGGCTGGTGGCGTCGCTGCAGATGCATTCGGGGCGCGTGCGCAGCGGGGCGATCTTTCTGGCGCTGCGGCTCGACGATGAGCTGAAGGATCGCATGCTTTTGGCGGCGCCTTGTTTGCGCACCATCGATCCCGAGATGCTGTGGCGCGATTTGGATCAGGTCATCCGCAACAGCAACGAAGCGTCGGCGGCGGCGATCCCCCTCGATTCGCGCCCGCCTGAGGTGGAGCTTGCGGCCAACACCGAGACGGTGCAGGAAACCCCGGCCCTCGACGCCTATACGCAGGATCTGACGGCCAAAGCGAGCCAGGGCAAGATCGATCCTGTGATCGGTCGTGAAAGCGAAATCCGCCAAATCATTGATATTTTGGGGCGTAGACGCCAGAACAACCCCATCCTGACGGGCGAAGCGGGTGTCGGTAAGACGGCGGTGGTCGAAGGGCTGGCGCGGCGCATCGTGAACGGCGATGTGCCCATGAATCTGCGCAACGTGTCGATTCGGGCCCTCGATTTAACGTTGCTGCAGGCGGGCGCGAGCGTTCAGGGCGAGTTTGAAAAGCGCCTGAAAAACATCATCTCCGAAGTCAAAGGCCTGCTGCGCCCGGTGATCCTGTTCATCGACGAAGCGCATATGCTGATCGGGGCCGGAGGCAACGCGGGCATTTCGGATGCGGCCAACATTTTGAAGCCGGCTCTGGCGCGCGGTGAGCTTCGGACGATCGCGGCGACGACATGGGCGGAATATAAGCGTTATTTTGAATCCGACTCGGCACTGGCGCGGCGGTTTCAGGTGGTGAAGGTGGAGGAGCCGGAGCCTTCGGTGGCGGTCGAAATTTTGCGCGGGTTGCTGCCGCATCTGGAGCGCCATCACAAAGTGCGGATCACCGATGACGCGGTGCGGCAGGCGGTGCGTCTGGCGAGCCGTTACATCACGGATCGTCATTTGCCCGACAACGCGATCTCGATCCTCGATACGGCGGGTGCGCGGGTGGCGATGGCGCAGCGCAGCATGCCGGGGGTTTTGGAGGACGCGAATCAAAAGATCGTGCGCCTTCACGAGGAGATGAAGCAGCTGGAGCGCGAGCAGCAGAGCGGGCAGGCCGATCACACCGAGCGTTTGGATGAGGTGCAGGAGCGTTTGCGCGAGGCGGAGCGGCAGCAGAAGCAGCTCGAAGAGCATTGGCAGGCGGAGCGGCGTTTGGTGGAGCGCATTCGCGTTGTGGAGGATCGCCTGGAGCAGGGGATCGGCGATGAGTCTTCGAGGGCGGCGCTCAATGCGGATCGCGAGTCCCTGGCGGCGTTGCAGAAGAATGGCGCGATGGTGCCGCTGGTGGCGGACGCGGGCGTGGTGTCGGCGGTGGTGGCGGAATGGACGGGCATCCCGCTCGGGCAGATGCATCAGGATGAGATCTCGGCGGTGCTCGATCTCGACAAGCGTTTGGCGCAAAAGGTGATCGGTCAGCAGCTTGCGGTCGATACGATCACGCGGCGCATTCGCACGGCGCGGGCGGGGCTGGACGATCCCGGGCGGCCGTTGGGCGTCTTCTTTCTGGCGGGGCCTTCGGGCGTGGGCAAAACCGAGATGGGTCACGCGGTGGCCGACGTCCTGTTCGGTTCCGAGCGCAGCCTGGTCGTCATCAACATGTCGGAATACCAGGAAGCGCACACGATTTCGCAGTTGAAGGGCGCGCCTCCCGGCTACGTGGGTCACGGTCAGGGCGGCATTTTGACCGAAGCCGTGCGCCGTCATCCGTTTTCGGTGGTTTTGCTCGACGAGATCGAAAAGGCGCATCCCGACGTACTCGAGTTGTTCTTCCAGGTCTTCGATAAGGGCACGCTTGAGGACGGAGAAGGCGTGGTGGTCGATTTTCGGCACACCGTGATACTCATGGCATCCAACCTGGGCGGCGATGAGATCGAGGCGATATGTGCGGAGGGCCGCGCGGATGATGCGTTGATGCTCGAGACCGTAACGCGGGTCCTCGACAATCATTTTCCGGCCGCGCTGCTGGGACGTGTGGTCGTCATTCCCTTCGGTCCTTTGTCGCATCAGGATCTTTGTCAAATCGCGGAGCTCAAGTTGATTCAGGTGCGCAATCGCTTTAACGAGGCGCATCACGCGAATTTGACCTGGACGCCAGAGGCGGTCGACGAGCTGGCTTCAAACTGTGTCGATTCACGAACGGGCGCTCGCCAGCTGGATCGTTTGCTGGGCCACGATTTGTTGCCGAGTCTCTCGGGCCTGGTGCTCGAACGCATGGTAGAAGGCGAGGAGATCGGCGATGTAAATTTGGATCGCATCGATGAAGGTCGCCTTTCGCTCAAATTTGTGACCGGTGGCGGCGAAGCGATTTTGTCGCTGATGCCTTCGTCTTTTGCTAAGCGCGCAACGCAGACGCAGTCGTTTTCATCGCCGTTTGCTCGCGCGTTGCAGGCGGAGGAAGCGCATCAAAAAGAACTTCATGCCGGGAAAGCAAAGTTCGATACGCGCGACCAAAAGGATGATGCGCCGAAAGAAAACGTCGATACGCCCGATACGCCTGAGGTTCTGCCTCAAGAAAAATCGCCTGCGCCTCAAACAAAATCGAAGGCGCCGAAAGAAAAATCGAAACCGGTTGAAAAGACGATCGATGTGACGGAAACGACGTCGGGTGAGGCGTCGCAAACGGTCAATGCGCCGGATGTAAAGAGCGATGCGCCCGAGCAAGCGGTCGTTGTGTCTCAGGAAGAGACGCTGGAGGAGCCAGCTCCGATCTTAAAGACGCAGCCCTTCGATGTTCGCAACATTGATGCCAAGATTGCCGAGATATTGGCGACGCATGAGATTTCATTGGATGCGATTTCGCCTGCAGTGGCTTCGGCAAAGGCTCAGGAAAGCGTCGTGACCGAAGACGAAGAGACCGATGACGATGATTTGGACGACGAATCGGCGGAATCAACGGAGGCGCCTTCTGAAGAAGAAACGGAAGGCAAGGGTGTCTTCGGTCGGTTCCTGAAACTCTTCCATTAAGGCTCGCGTTTAACCGTTTTAATCCCCCTCATTCGTTTTTCATGCGTTGCAAAGTCAACGCTTATCGCGCAAAAAGCACGCGTTCATGAGCGGATCTATGGAGGGCTGCGGTTGCAGCTCGTTTTGAAAAACGTGAATCATTTTCCAGTATTGTCGTGTGATCGGTGATTGCTGATGAAAGCCTTTTGCCTCTATTGCGGTCAATTGAACAGCTTGCCGGAGGGTAGGGGTATCGGGCAGAAGCAGCGTTGTATTGCGTGCGATCGCTGGTTTGAAATTCGGGCTCAAAACGCGGTCAGCGACGTAGAAAAGTTGGATCTCGACGAATGGTCGGTCGATGAAAATCCAAGCGATTCCGGTGAATGGATAAACTTAAAGCCTGAGAACGATGCGCCTTTGGATTTCGGCGAAGCGTGGGACGCGCTCGACGAATGGAATGGGGAGTCAGAGGTCTTTTCGGTCGATTCAGAGCCAAAAGAAGCGCATCAGGAGGCATCAAAAGAGGCATCGCCGCAACCGGAAGATCAGTCGGGGGAATGGGAGAGCGATGCCTTTGCCATCGAACGTTTGCTCAAAGAGGATGAGGGGGCGCAAGGGGAGAGCGATTCGGGCTCGTTTGAGATCGTATTGGATGATGAGCCGCAAGAGCCATTGCTTTCAGCGGATGCTTCGTTGCAGATGCCCGATGAAAGGGAGGGTTCTGAGAACCAGCCGTCTCTTCATGCGCAGGCGCATGCGTTGCAGGAGGATGCGCCGTTAGAACAAAAGATTGCGCCTTTGGCTCGCGAGATAGGGACTGCACAGGATGCTGAGCGTTCGGTTTTGAATGTTGAATTGCAGTCCGCTCTGCCGGAAGCGCAAGGAACGACGGCTCAAAGAACGACCGTTCCGTCGCAAAAGTCGGATCCTTTTGGCGTGCAAAGTTTGCTTCAGGCGGTGCAACCTGAGGATCTCGAGCCAGAAGAGACCCATTACGCCGTAGAGCTGGACGATCACGGCTTGTTTAATCGCATGATGACCGCAGGGCCGGGCAATCTCACCTTGCGATCGAAGCATGTGCTCAAGCATACGTCCCATGGGCTTTGGTCAAAATTTAAGCAGCTTTTAAGGCGGACCGGTCGCGCGCAGTCGCATTACATCCATCCTGAAGATAAGCCCCATCCCGTCGATGCGGATGCCGTTCACGTTTTATCATCCGTCGAATTCGCTCAGCAAAACGAGATTGAAGCCGAAGAAAAGTTTGGTTCTTTAGACCAAACGTCCGCTTCTTTAGACCAAACGCTGAATGCTCAGGACCAGACCGTTGAATCTTCTGTAGAACAGATCGCTTCGGTCGAGCTGACTGAGGATGACGTCGAGCTGATTTCGGATGAGCCTGGGCAGACGATTCAGGAGGATAAGGTTCAGGTTGTACCGGTCGAAGCATCGCTGGTTCCTGAGGATTCCTTTGAGGCGGGCGAGCCTGAGCCGGTCAATCCGGATTTGCTCTCTAAGAAGAGCCTCCTGGAAAATCTGCTCGCTCGCGATGGGGCTTTTGAATCCGGGGAGTTCGCGTTTGGTGCAGAGGATCGGGCATCCGAGAGCATTGACGGGCAGAAGGCTTTGGATGAAAGCCTGATCGGTGCCATCGAGCCTTCGATTGATGCGGGGGAGGCTTCGGTCGATCGGGCGCCCGTCGATTCGATTCAGTCTTTGGAGCGGTTTGGTTTCGAGTCCCAGGAGATCGAGGCCGGTGAGCTTCAAAGCGAGGATCCCAAAGAGAGCTTCGGTTTTGCATCGCGGGCCGAAGTTGCGCCGCTGGCCTTTGCGGCTGATGAGGATGCGCCCTTTGGTTTCGGTGAGCAGGCTCCGGTTGCGCGCGGTTTGATGGCCGGTTCGCCGGACGAGAGCTTCGGTTTTGAATCACAAAAGACCGATCCCGCTTTGAGACTGACCCTTCCGGAAGAAGTCTCGTTTGGTTTTGAAGCGCAGACGTCGAATCGGCTCGATCAGGAAGCGCTGCCCGCAGTGCCGTCGTTTGGTTTTGAAGCGCAGGCGTCGAAGCAAATCGCTCAGGAAGCGCTGCCTGCGGTTTCAACGTTTGGTTTTGAAGCGCGGGCGAGCGATCGCAGCGGGCCGATTTCGATTCCGGAAGTTTCGGCGTTCGGTTTTGAGGATCGCGCGTCGGATGCCTTTGAAGTTCAGGATCTACCGGAAGATGCGGCGTTCGGTTTTGGCGACCCAAACGAAATCAAGGCGCTTTCACCAGATACGCTCATCGAAGAACCTTTTGGTTTTGATGAGCATTCGGCTCAAAACTTTAAAGTTCAGTCGCTCTCTTCTGAAGAACCGTTTGGTTTTGAAGACCATTTGATTCCTGAAGCTCATATTGACGAGCTTTCACAGGAATCTCCGTTTGGTTTTGAAGCAGAAACGATTCAGAAGGCTCAAGTCTCAGAGATTGCGCTCGATGCGCCGTTCGGTTTTGAAGATGAGGCTTTGCCTAAAGACCGAATCTCCGAGATTTCGGTTGAAGTCCCGTTTGGCTTTGAGGATCGCGCTTTTGATTCCACCGATCGGATCGTTGATTTTGAGGAAGCGACGGCCTTTGAGCCAGAAAAAGATTCGGAACGCCTCGACCATGCGATCGATCGCTGGGCTTCAAAGTCCGATTGGCTGAATTCGTCGTTCGGTTTTGAGAAGGCGCCTTCGCTTCAAAATGTGGCTTCATTCGATCGGGCCTTGCAGGCGATCGATGATGAGCCTGGGCTGCCCGATGTCCCCGATGCGGCCTTCGATGCCCGGGTTCAAAACAGCGAATCCGCCATTGAAACCTTCGGTTTTGACGACGCCTTCTCCGATCAGTCCAATGCGCAGCTTTCGACCGAAATGGTCGATTTCTATGACGAGAACGAAGCGTTCGGTTTCGACGGCGAGACCTTTGAAGAAGACGAAGCGGAGTTCGGTTTCGATCTTCAGGAAGATGCTGAAGACGATCGCCGGTTCATGGCCGAGACCTTCAGCCTGCTTTCGGTCGATGAAGCTTACGATGGCGAGGGCTGGAGCTTTGAACGCGACGATTCAAACGTTACAGCCGAGCTTCGGGCGCGCGATCTCGCCTACGAACCCTTCGGTTTTGCGGATCACTGTTCCGAAGAAGACGATCGGGAAGCGAACCGGCTTTTAAAGCAGGCCGATACCGCCTTTGCGACGTTCGGTTTCACCGACGACCGCGATTTGAGCTATCAGGAAGCGTTGACCACCTTCCTGCGGGCGCGCGATCTCGCCTACGAACCCTTCGGTTTTGGGGAACTTCCGGACGATCGCGGCGAAGAAGCGCTCACACTCGAATTGCGGGCGCGCGATCTTGCCTACGAACCCTTCGGTTTTGGGGAACTTCCGGACGATCGCGGCGAAGAAGCGCTCACACTCGAGTTGCGGGCGCGCGATCTCTCCGCACCTGCTTTCGGTTTCAGCGAGCCCGGTTTCGATGCCTTCGATGCGCTCTTTGCAAGCTCCTCCGATCTCTTCGAAGCGCTCGAGCGGCCCTTTGGCTTTAACGAGTTCATCTGGCTCGAATTCGATGAAGCCTTCGATCACCTTTTGCGCTCGCTCGATGTGGCGCGGCTGCCTTTTGGTTTTGCCGATCTGCCCGCCGATGCTTCTGTTTGGGCGCTCAATGCCGCCGATGCGGAGATTGCGCTCGGTTACGAAGCCTTTGGTCTCGATCTCGGGCCTTCGGAAGCGGTTGAAGCCATTGAGATGGAGCCTGAAGAGGCGTTCGGTTTTGGCGCAGAGGCCCAAATGCCCCTCGAATGGGCTTTCGACGAGCCGGACTTCGCCTTCGATGTGGACTATCGGGCAGACGCTTCCGCCGATGCGGCCTGGAATCAGGCTTACTGCGCCTTTGAAAGCCTCGATTTTGGCTTCGGTTTGGGCGAACAGGCCGCCGAGCGCGTCGATGCCATCTTTGAGCCCGATGAAGCGGACTTCGGTTTCGGTGAGCCTCAGATCGCTCTGCCTGTATCGGCCTACGCCTTTGACGAAGAGCCCTTTGGATTTGACGAAGCCTTTGAAGATGCGGCCCGGCAACCGATCGCTTACGCCATTGAACCCTTCGAGACCTCCGATGTGGAGAGCGATGGACCTGAAGCGATCGCGATTTGGCGCGAGCGTTACGCCGCAATTGAAGATGCGCTGGCTGAATCTGTCGAAGCACCGTTCGATTGGGGCGATGTAAAGGCCGAAATCGAGGATCGGGCTTTCGATTGTCCCGAAGAAATCTTTGGTTTCGAACCCCGTCCGAAGGCGCCCGAGGAAGAAGAACCGCAAATCATCGAATTCCCGGCGCCTCCGCCGATGCAGGTTCTCGAGCTCGATCAGGAAAAGCTCGTTCAGGATGAATGGACGATCGCTCAGGCGGACCAAACGGTTGAAGCGATCGAGCAAACGGTTGAGCCCGCCGAACGCTCTTCTGGTCCCGATGACTCAATCGAAGCTGCGGAATCCGTCGAAGCGATCGAGGTGATCGAGCCCGAAGAGACGCTGGCGGTGGAGCCAGAAGAGATCGCCGAGCCCGACGAGACGCTGGCGGCGGAGCCGGAAGAGATCGCCGAAATCGACGAGGCGATGGCGGTGGAGCCTGAAGAGATCGCCGAAATCGAGACGATCGCGGAGCCGGATCCGGAAGTCTTTGCAGAGCCCGAACCGGAGATTTTGGAAGAACCGGAACCGATCTCAGAACCTGAGCCTGAGATCCTGGAAGAACCGGAAGTTCTTTCAGAACCCGAAGCGGCGATTTCCGAAGAACCCGAAGTTTCCTCAGAAGCCGAAAATGCGGTCCCTGAAGCGAATAAGGATCTTTTTGAGACCGATTCAGAGGCATTGGCGGCGGATTGTGTTATAGAAGAGGGCGCGGGGGATGTGGCGGCCCTGATCCATGCGGTGGAGATTCTCGACCAGTCGGAACCGGAGCCGCTGTCGCTACAGAAACCCGCTCGCCAGCTCAGTTACGCGGAATACATCAACATGGTGCGCAAACAAAAGCGAAGTCAAACGCGGTGGGCCGCCCTGGCGCTCGTCCTTGGGATGATGCTCGCCATGCTTGTGGGCGGCGGCGCGGTCTTGTTTGCGGTTTCGGACAAGCTGTTCCCCCAGACGCCCGCGCGCAAACCGGGGTCGATGGCGGCACTCGGCGTGAAGGATCCCCTTTCGGCCGATGGCGCGCCGTACGATCGCGAGATGATGCGCGCGCTGCAGTTAAACGGCGCAGCGGGTGACTTTGCCCAGTTTGATCCGCAGATGGCCGCCCGGTTGAATGGCAAGGACAACGCCGAGATTGAGAACCTGCAGGAGCAGATTAAATCCCTCGAAACCCGTCTGAACGCGATGCCCGCGCCGGATGACCAGCTGCTTGGCAGACTTTCGGGACGCGTCGATCTGCGTATCAAGAAGCTTGAAGACGCGCTGGCGCTCACAGGCTTTACGGCAGACGAGCTTTTGGACGCGCGACTTCGCCGGGGTGGAGTGGCGGTGACCAACATGCCGATGGGAGGTCCCTTCGTCCCTGCGGAATCGGGCTACGTGAATCCGATCGCCGGAAACATCACAGTGATGAGCGGCTTCGGTGAACGTGGAGATGAAATGCATGGAGGGGTTGATATCCCCGCGTCGATCGGAACTCCGGTGCGCAGTGTGGCAGACGGCGAAGTGATCTTCGTGCAGGACCGCGCGGCATGGAGAGCGAGAGAGAAATGGGTGACGAAGCCCGACGGATCACGTGTCAAGTCGCCGGGCTGGCGTGCGGGCGTCTATCTGGAAGTCAAACATGCCGACGGCCGCGTGAGCAGATACATGCATCTCGATGAAATCGCCGGTGACGTCAAGAAGGGATCGATGGTGCTGGCTGGCCAGATCATCGGCACCGTTGGGCGGACCGCGGTGGAATTCAGCGACACCCATCTCCATTTTGAATTGCGCGAGCCGGGCAATGGTTCGAGGTACGGCGCGCCGTTAAATCCCTCGACAACGGTTCTCAATGAAGGCCCCCCGATTATGGCCGACGCCGCGAAACAGGCCGACAAGAAGATCGGCGAAGGGGACGGGGTCTCGCTTTTAGACCAGCGCATGAACCGTTTGCAGATGCTCGAGGATCTTGCACGCAGGCTGCCCCTCGGTTTGCCGGTAGACCGCGTGCAACCGAGCAGCGACTATGGCAAGCGTCGCGATCCCGTCAACTTTAAGCTCGGCATCCATAACGGTTTGGATCTGCCCGACGAGCGTGAAACCCCCATCTACGCCGCAGGACCGGGCAAGGTCACGTTTGCTGAAGAGAGCGGGGCCCACGGTCTGATGGTCGAGGTGGATCACGGAGACGGCATCATCACCCGTTACGCCCATCTCGATCACATTGTCGTGCGCCCTGGCCGCATGGTGACCGGGCACGAGAAGATTGGCAACATGGGCGACTCCGGTCGGACCACCGGCGTTCACTTGCATTACGAAATCCGCGTCGATGGCGTGGCCGTAGATCCCATGCGCTTCATCGAGGCCGGCCGCGCCGCCTCTGTGCTGTAACTTCCCCCTTTATCCCTTCTTTTTTCTTCCCTGGAGCAGTCATGCGGTTTGCTTGTCCCGCTTGTGGGAAGGAGCATTCCTTCCCTGATGAAAGTCTTCCCAAAGAAGGCGTGACCGTCGCCTGCGTTGAATGCGGCACGCATATTTTGTTGATTCCTCAGGATGCTGTTCAAAACGAAGCGCCCGCAAATGAAGCGCCCCAAAGCGCCCAAAGCGGTGATGCGTCTCCCAAAAACGATCCCGACGAAGCCTTTGACGCCGATCTGGGCGTTTCAGACGAGGCGGACTTTGACGATGACGGCGATGCGACCGCTGCGTTCCCGGTGGCCGATGCTCAGGAACCGGCTGAAGATGCGCCGAAAGAACCCGAAGAATCCGAAAGCAAGAGCGCATTTTTAAAGTTCGATCACGAAAAACCGTTTGAGGCGCCCAGGGCCAGCTTTTCGGATCCGTTTTCGCTTCACGGCGAATCCGGGGACGGCGGATCCTTCTTTAAAAAACTTCCTGGTTTAAAGGGCGTCTCCGAATCGGGCTTCTCATTTTCAAAAGGCAGCCTGAAGCCCGCTGCGCTGCAGAGCCAGGATCACTTTGAACTCTCGTCCTTCTCCAAAAAGGATCGCGAACCGGCATCCACCCCTTCGATGGAGCTCAAGCTGTTCGAGCAAAAGGGACTGGCGGCGCTGGTCAACGGCGAATTGTCTCTCGATGCGCCTCAAGAGGCCGCAAAGCCCGCAAAAACGGTGAGCGAAGATCCTGATGAAGAATCGATCTCGCTCTCTGCGATCGCGGCGGTTTCTGAAAGCAGCGAGCAAAAAGAAGAAGCGATCTCCGCCGATCCACTAGACTCCGAGCAGATCGCAGCGGTGAGTTCAGCCGATCCAAAAGAGGTGAGCGAGAACGCTGGAGCGGGATGGGTCGAGTCAGAAGGAATGACGCATCTCGCTCCGACGAAACGGGCCGAGTCAGAAGGATCGGCTGAGGACGCTCAGGCAAAACGCGAAGATCCTTCCGACATGGACGAGAACGCTTTTGCAGACGAGGAGATGTCGGACGTCTACTACGATCCCCAAATGCCGCTGGCTGAGGCAGACAGGCTCGAACATCAGCGCGAAGAAGCGCGAA